>OBAR01000011.1_pt1 | contig 265144 bp, 216 predicted proteins | sample 1517911 | NCBI WGS metagenome assembly OBAR01 (sample SAMN04571709, study PRJEB22368) | human gut metagenome | biome: human gut; material: stool | host: Homo sapiens | place: Luxembourg | collected 2012-10-26
GGAAATCTTCCCAAAGGGGCTTTCCCTATGGGGTACGTCAAAATTGGACGCTTACAATTGAAAGTTGATAATTGAAAGTTGATAATTGAGAATGAACCCCGTACGCTGGTCATTTTCCATTCTCCATTTTCCATTCTCAATTAACAAGAGCAAAGATAACACCCCCGCCGCGTGAAAAATCCATAACTGTAGGTTAGGGTAGGTAAGTGTAGGTAAATGTTGATTATCGTAGATTATTGTTGATTATTGCCGCTTTTGCGTATGGCGTTTCCACTGATTTTCAGTATCTTTACGTCCGTAAAGACCAACACGAAATCTATGGAAACATTCACCATCCGCGCATACGGCCGCACCGAGCTGGCCCAGTTCTATTTCCCCGGCCTCAATCCGCAGACGGCCTACCGCAAACTGCAGGAGTGGATCGACTTCTATCCCCACCTGCGCGAACGTCTGCAAGCCGCCGGTTGCCATCCCCGCAGCCGTGTCTACATGCCCGTGCATGTCCGCATGATTGTCGAGGCGATCGGGGAACCTTAGGGAAATGAAGAATGAAGAACGAAGAATGAAGAATTGGACTTGGGCTTCGTAACTATGGACTTTAGCGCGCTAACCATGGATTTTAGCGTGCTAACTATGGACTTTAGGAATATGATAATGGATAATGGAAAATTAAAAAATTCTTCATTCTTCATTCTTCATTCTTCATTCAAACAAATCTTCCCATCGCCTGCTGGTTCCGGTAGATCTCGTCGCCCGTCAGCTCGACGACGCGGTAGCCCCGCTTGCCCGCCACGCGGACCTGCTGGAATCCCGCTTGCGACATCACCATCCCGATCTTCACCGTGCTCAGCCCTTGGCGCAGGCCCACGTTGATGCGTGCCAGTATCTGTGCGTTCGTCACGAAGATACACGTCTCGCCCTCCATCGGGCGGCGGTAGTGCGTCAGGATCAGTTCCTGCTCCAGGCAGGGCACTTCGAACTGGCGGTTGTGTCGGTTCAGCGTCTTCACCTCCTCGTCGTCCAGCCAGTAGGCGAAGCCGTTCCGCGTCAGCGCATACGCCTGGGCGAAGATCTCCGCATAGTCCGGCGCGTGGTCATAGGGGCTGTCGATGCTCTCCACTTCGAAAGGCATCCAGCGGCGGTTTCCGCTCAGGTCGTTCAGGAACTGGCGGTTGTTGCTTGTGCCGCAGAAGCTGGCAATGTGGGGCCGCATCTCCTTGTAGCGGGCATACGCCGCGCGTTCGTTCACGTGGCGCATGGTGGTGAGCGCCTTCAGCTGGTTCAGCTCCTTGCTCTCCATCTCGTCCAGCTCTTCGAGGCACACCAGGGCGAATTCCGAGAGCGTCAGCAGGTCGTCGCGCGTGATGTTGCGGCTGTTCGACTTCAGGTAGAAGTAGCGGCGCAGGGCGGGCGGCAGCAGGTTGTTCAGCCAGGTGGTCTTGTAGATGCCCTGGCGGCCGATGAGCACCAGTATCTCGTGGTTCACCGTCTCCTCTTCGAGCAGGGCGGCCAGCATCGCCACGAGCCATTTCTTGAAGAAGCGGACAAAGAGCTCGCCATCCTCCTTGACGTGTACCTGCGCGGCCAGCCGTCCGATGTGGTCGGTCGTTCCGTCCCACGGGGGCAGGGCGTCCACGTATTCGCGAAAGGGGTTGTAGAGCGGCACGAAGTCCGACTCGATCACCGTCTGCACGTCCGTTTTGCGTGCCGGGCCCGACTCCTTGCACAGTCGTCGCCACATCGAGTTCACTTCGCGGTCCGTCAGGTCCTTGAAATCATCCGTTCCTTCGGGAGCGAACTCATATTTGCCGGTCACCGTGTTCTTGCGGAAGCGTCCCTGCCGGTTCAGGAACGCTTCGATGTCGTCCACCGTGACCCGCCCCTGTCCCTGGGCGGCATCCGCGTCCTTCCGTCGCGTGCCGAGGCTGCGCGTTCCGTGCTCCTCCGTGTGCTGGTAACACGAGCGCAGGATGCCCTCCACGTCGCCGTCGTAGTCGGCGAAGCGTTCCGTGGCCCATCGGGTCGCCTCCTCGCGGTCCGCCCCGTAGGCGTTCAGCAGGTAGCCCATGCGCATGATGTACTCGTTGTGGTGGTGTTCCGTGTAGGCGATGCCCTCGTCGGCCAGCAGCCTCTCCGCCGTGCGGACGATGCGGGCCAGCTGCCTGTCGGCGGCCTTCCGCTTTGCGGCGGGTGCCGTCTGCTTTGGTCGGCTGATGAGGAACGTCGTCGCTTCGGGGTTGAAGAAAACGTCCGGGTCGTGCGCCACCCCGCTCAGGCGCGTCGCGTTCTTGCACTTCTCGTCGTAGGGATGGCCCGTCAGCGCCTCGTAGTGATGGTTTATGCGTCCGAAGGCCAGTACGTGCAGCTCCTGTTCCGAGCGCGGCTCGTAGTCCCTGGCAGCGTCGTAGGCCGCGACGATGCGCAGCCCCGTTCCGCTGATGGTGGTGTAAGCCAGTAGCGTGTGCCGGTCCTCCCGCACCCGCCGGATGCACTCCTCCATCTGTTCCGGCGGGATGTGGTCGAAGTCCGCCATACACAGGTGCGTCCATTCGCGGATATGCTCCTTGCATTTGCCTCCGCCGAAGCGCACCGCCACGGCGAAACACGGGCAGACACTCTTCTCGTGTCCCGCCGCCTCCTTCTGTCCCTGCGACAGGAATTCCCGGTAGCGGCGCGTGTGTTCGGCCGTATCCGCGTCGTGTCGGATCAGTTCGACGATATGTTCCAATGCGATGTCTGTGGGTTTCAGTCCCCTGTAGCCTCTGAACAGGCTGAGCGTTGTCTTTTTCATAATAAAAGAAATTTTTAGGTAAACATTCGTGTCCGTCTCGGTTTGTCCGTCGTGACAGTGTTGCGAAGTAGCAAATTACTCACGAAACCGCCAAATTCCTCGGTACCCACATGTCAGTACCGAAAACGGGCAGATTTAATGGTTTTAACGAATCTTAGCAGAGTTGTTACGCATGATATAGCGATAAATTAAATTCAAATGTTAAAACAAATACTGATAAAATTATGAAAGCAGCTTATTTTTTCAGTCCCCATTTAGGGGAATATATCATGCAATTGCAACACGTTGTCCCCGTCGACGGACGTCTGTTGAGTGAAGAAAGTCTGGCCCGTCGGGCCCGCATGTCCAAGACCACTGTCGAGCGGATAAAAAAGGGGTAGAAAAGCATCTGTATGCCTACTACGCCATCCTTCGTATCTATTGGGAAGCCTGTCAGGACAGTCAAGTTCTTCCTCCGGACCGTTTCCTCCGTGAGCTCCACCGCAGTCTGGAAGCCGATCACCGGCTCCGTCACGGCGACTGATGCCAACGTGTTGCAGGACCGGCCCGGTGCCGGTCCCTGCTTTTTCGGCAGTGTGCCACCCTGGCCTCCCGAAAACGCAACTTCTCTCTATATAGATACAAGGTTATTGAATTGTTAATAGTTTTAACAGTCACTCTCCCCTGCGCGCGCGTGAGAAAGGTGTATATAGGGGGTGGAAGGGTGGTAATTTATAAATCAATGTAAGCATAAATATATTTATAAATATGGATGTAAATTACATTATTGTACAGGCTGGCGGTAAAGGTACACGTATGGAGTATCTTACAGCTAATAAACCTAAGGCACTTGTTCCTATTAACAATTTGCCTATGTTATTCCATTTGTTCAAAAAATATCCGGAAAAAAGATTTCTAATCATTTCTGATTACAAAATGGATGTGATGAAGAAGTATCTAGATGCGTTTTCTCCTGTGAAGCACTTAATTGTAAATGCTCAAGGTAAAAAGGGTACATGTGGAGGATTAAAATCTGCCATTGATATGATTCCTGAAAATGAGCCATTCATGCTTATATGGTCTGATCTTGTACTGCCGGAAAGTTTTGAACTTCCTGAAAAAACAGATAATTATGTAGGTCTTTCAAAAACTTTTCAGTGTCGTTGGCGGTATCAGGATAAACAATTTGAAGAGATACCTTCTACTGAAAATGGGGTTGCAGGTTTTTTCTTGTTTAAAGAAAAAAGCGTATTGGAAAATGTGCCCGAGGAAGGTGAATTTGTGCGTTGGATGAAAGATCAAGGTTTCGTTTTTGATACAGTAGGTCTTTATAGTACTAAAGAGTATGGTTTAATATCAGAATGGAAAAAGTTGAAAGATAGTAATACGGATAGCCGTTGTCGGCCATTCAACTCTTTGCGTATAGAGGATAATAAGATTATTAAGGAAGGTATTGACGAACAAGGTAAATCCTTGGCTGTTCGTGAGAAAGCATGGTATAAGTTTGTAATGGATAAGGGATATAAGCAAATTCCACAGATTTATGATTATAATCCTTTGACTATGCAAAAGATCAATGGACATAATATTTTTGACTACAAGTTGTCATATGAAGATCGCAAAACAATCCTTGATTTACTTGTTAAATCTTTGAAGGAACTTCACGAGTTTGGTTCCGCTCCGACTGATTATTTTAGTATTTGGGATGCGTATGTTGGTAAGACATTTAAGCGTTTGCATAAAATTCGTGATATGGTTCCTTTTGCAGATCAGCATTATATTCGTATCAATGGTAAAAATTGCCGTAATGTTTTCTTTTATCAAAATAAGTTGAAAGAAAAATTTGTTGGTTATCGTTGCAAAGAATTTAAGTTCCTGCATGGTGACAATACTTTCTCGAATATGATGTTGGATGAGAATATGCAACCTATCATGATTGATCCTCGAGGATATTTCGGTTATACTGAAATGTTTGGTGATGTAGCTTACGATTGGGCAAAGCTATACTATTCTTTAGTAGGTAACTACGATCAGTTCAATCTGAAACGTTTCCAGCTTGAAATTAATGATGAGGAAGTAAAATTGCAAATATGTTCAAATGGGTGGGAAGATCTCGAGGAGTATTTTTTCGAACTGATTAAAGATGAAGTGAGTGCTGAGGATATTAGGCTTATTCATGCTGTTATTTGGCTTTCGCTCACTACATATGCTTGGGAAGATTATGACTCGATATGTGGCGCATTTTACAATGGGCTCTATTATCTTGAAGATGTATTATAAATAACAATTATACAGATGTTTAATAAGAATTTAGGAATTATTAATCGGGCCATAGAGTCCATAGATGAGAAGCAATTTGAAAAGTTATTGGAGGAGTGTTTTGTAACTCTAAAATCGGGGCATAAGATTATAGCCTCTGGTTTAGGAAAAAATGTGCCTATATGCGATAAGTTTGTAGGCACTATGCTTTCACTTGGAATGAATGCAGGTTTTCTTCATACAAATTCGGCAGTACATGGCGATATGGGCATGGTGCAGCCTGGCGATCTTGTGATTATTCTTACTAAGAGCGGTTCAACTTCTGAATCTGTATATTTGACTGACCTCTTATTAAAACGTAAAGGTGTGAATCTATGGCTGCTTTCTTTCAAACATGATAGTGCATTGACAAGCAAGATAGGCTATGATAAGAGTTTGATTATAACAATGGAACATGAGGGTGATCTTTGGGATATTGTGCCAAACAACTCAACAACATGTAATTTGATAGTACTTCAAACCTTGGCTATTGAACTCTCAAAGAAAATGGGGATTACATTAGCTGACTTTAAACAAAATCACCCAGGTGGTGCGATCGGCGTACAACTTCAAGACATAAAATAATAAAAATGGAATGTCAAAAGCTTAAATTATCTCCATTAGGCCATACCTGGATATTTGATATTGATGGAACTATAGTGAAACACAATGGATATAAATTGGATGGTAAAGATACTTTGTTGGATGGAGCGAAATCCTTTTTAGATAACATTCCAGAAGGGGATATGATTGTATTCATTACATCTCGTACGGATGAATACAAGCAATTAACGATTGATTTTCTGGCAGAGAAAGGTATCCGATACAATCACATTATTTTTAATGCGCCTTATGGAGAACGTTTAATTGTAAATGATGATAAGCCATCAGGCCTACATTGTTCTGTAGCTATAAATCTGAAAAGAGATAATTTTAATATTGGCAGTTTGGAGATTGATGAGAATCTGTAAATAGTGATTTTAACCTAAACGAAATAATAGCATTAAAACATCATATGGGCATCCTAAAAAGGACATATTTCAAACTTAAATCTATTGTGATAAGGATTTATAGTTTTGTTACTTTTATTCTTATAACGCTTTCAAAAAGAAAAAATCAAGTTATATATATTTGTGCATATCCTTTGGGGGATACTTGTTATGCTTTGGCATATCGTTCTCATCTTCTTAATAGAAACAATTGTAAATTTTATTTTGCTGAAAGTTGTAGGATAATGATTGAAAATTGTTTTTCTGATGTGATAGATAATGCCGCAGTTGTGTATTATCAAAAAGATAGTTTATTATTTAAAGCCATAAGAGAGGCTTTGTTTTGTCCTTGGCAAAATCGATTCTTTTCAAAGTTGGGGGTGAAAATAATATTTCCATACGCTTATCTTCCTTCAAATCGAGAAGTTACATATGATTATTTTACGATTTTAAAGAAAATCATTTTTCCTTTTTTACCATCAAATACAAGTATAGAGTTTCCACTAGTACCCAAAGTTGATATTAATAGTATTAAGGACTTTCAAAAAAATAAGAAACGAATTGTTATTCTGAACCCTTTTTCTAATTCAATGTGTGATGAAGAAAAAGAGCTGTGGGAAACGATTGCCGATAATCTTCTTACGCGGGGGTATATTGTATATACCAACGTCATGAAACATCAGAAAGAGGTCAAAGATACGAAAAGATTAGAGTGTTCAATTATTGAGCTTTATAATATTTGCAACGAGATACCATTATTTGTTTCTGTTAGATCCGGCATTATAGACTTCACGATATCTTCTAGGTGCGATAAAGTGGTTATATGGTATATGGATAGTAGAGTATCTCGAGAGTCTTTAAAAAACATTTGTAATTTGAATGCTTGGGGAATAACTAATGTATATTCTATATATCATATAAATAAACAGGATACTATATATGGCTTTAATAAATATTTGGAGTGTCTTGCTAAATGAAAAACAAATGAATAATGGACACTGCTTATAAAAAATATGAAGGTATCTGGATATAATTCGTATTTGTGTCGATTAATTGAAGGAAAACCGGGAATTGAAAAAAGAATGTTTTGATATGAATCAACAGGCGACCAATAAGCGAATTGCAAAAAACACTTTTGCGTTATATATTCGTATGTTTGTCACTATGGCGGTTTCACTCTATACTTCGCGTGTGTTGCTGCAGGTATTGGGGGTGTCCGACTTTGGACTTTATAATGTAGTAGGTGGAATTGTTTCTTCGTTTGCCATGTTGAGTGCTGCTTTGACTGTGGGTACCCAGCGTTTTTTGACCTACACCATGGGAGAAGGGGATAAAGAAAAGTTGAAAAGAGTCTTTTCTACCGCACTGGGACTACATATTTTTTTTGCATTTGTTTTGCTGATTTTTGCAGAAACGGTTGGATTATGGTTCGTATATCAGTATTTGAATGTACCAGAAGGACGCTTTACAGCAGCAGTATGGATATATCAGTTCTCTGTGTTCGCTTTTTTAATAAATCTTGTCCAAGTTCCTTTTCAGTCGTGTATTATATCCAACGAGCGGATGAATATATATGCCTATATGAGCATATATGATGCAGGGATGAAATTATTGATGGTTTTTGTCATTCAGATTCTGTCGGCAGATAAGTTAATTTTATATGGAGCAATGGTTTTTATTGTACAAATGACCACTGCATTTTTTTATAATAGTTATTGTCGCAGGCATTTCGCGGAATGTAGTTTTCATATACGCACCGATTTGATGTTGGCCAAACAAATGTTGGCTTATACTGGTTGGAACATTTTCGGAGGAAGTATTGGTTTTGTTACAGGGCAAGGGTTGAACATCTTATTGAATATATTCTATGGAACAGTAGTTAACGCTGCGAGTGGATTAGCTATGAGTATTAATAGCATGATTACACAGTTTGTTACAAACTTTCAAATGGCTGTTAATCCACAAATCGTTAAACAATATGCCGCTAAAGAATTTGGTTCGCTATATCGGTTGGTTGTCAACAATGCGCGCATTGCACAATATCTTTATTTATTTATTGCGATTCCAGCCTTTATTGAGATTGACTTTGTATTACAGGTTTGGTTGGGTGAGGTGCCTGCATATACCGCTATTTTTGTTCGAATTATCCTAATTCAGTCAGCTCTTAGTCCTGTAGATTATCCTGTAGGTATGCTTATTCATGCTAATGGCAAGTTGAAGTGGCCTATGCTTGTAACTGTTGTTCCGATGTATTCTATTATTGTTGTATCCTATTATTTGTTGAAGGGAGGGGCTTCTCCTGTCTGTGTATATGTAGTTAGCGCAATAGGGTTTATATGGAAAAATATTTGCGATTTAGCATTTGCTCATAAATATGCAGGTATATCAGTAAAGACAGTTCTAAACAAGGTCTATTTGAATGTCTTGATAGGAACTGGGATTATGTTTGTCGTGCCTTACTGGGTTTCTTTGCAAATGCCTATGGGGTGGATTCGCTTTTTGCTTGTAGGTATGGTGAGTGTTTTTTGGAGTGGAGTTGTGATTTATAGTATCGGATTGACAAAAGGTATGCGTAGTATGCTTATTGATAAAATTGTAAAATTCAGTTGTAAATAAGCTGCCGTATGAGAAATTCCATTTTGTTAAAGTTGCATTATCAATATTGTTAACTGTAGTTAGCAATTTAATTAATATATTAATCTGTTATATGACACTGTTTTATGCTCTTTTTGAGTCTTCTAATAACATTTTACTTCGGTATATTCGCTGGGCATTTAGCTTACCTGTACGATTTTATCTCAAACTTTATAATTTGTTATTGCACATACGATATCCACGGTGGAATGGTTATGTACGTAGTCCCTACTTTTTATTGGGTTTAAAATATTTCACAGTAGGAAAAGGAACTTACTTTGCACCTAAGGCAGAGCTGACAGCTTGGGAACGATATCGAGAGTTTACATATCATCCTCGCGTCACTATCGGGCGTAATTGTCATTTTGGGCAGGCATGTCACATTACAGCCATTGGTGAAATAACTATTGGGGATAATTTATTGACAGGACAATATGTTATTATCTCTGATAATGCTCATGGAGATTCCACGGCAGATCAACTGTCTATTCCACCTTCAGAAAGGGAATTGACCACTAAAGGGGCAGTACGTATTGGTAATAATGTTTGGATTGGCGACCGAGTAGCTATTTTGTCTGGTGTTACAATTGGCGATGGCGCTATTATTGGAAGTAATGCCGTGGTCACACACGATGTGCCTGCTCGTGCTGTTGTTGGAGGTGTACCTGCACGAGTTCTGAAGATGATGTAAATGTAATCCCTATTTTGTATTTTATGAGTTGGGAAGAGCCCTTTCAAAGGGGTATGTCCTAAATTGAGTGTTTGCATAAATTTATACTAATTTAATTATCGGAGTTTTATATGGATGTATCGGTCATTATTGTAAATTATAAAACGCGTGACCTCACATTACAATGTTTGCGTACCCTTTTCTGTTATACTCATAATGTGGAAATGGAAGTTATTTTAGTAGATAATGCTTCTTCAGATGATACGCCTATGTGTGTACATCGAGAATTCCCTCAGGTACGAGTGATAGAAAGTTCAGAAAACCTAGGTTTTGGACGAGCAAATAATTTAGGTAGTACTTATGCTGTTGGTAAATATCTTTTCTTGCTCAATAGTGATACAATTATACTTCATAATATTGTTCGTCAGTTTTTTGATTTTATGGAAGGACATCCTGAATATGCTTCTTGTGGAGGAAACTTGTTAGATGGAAATGGTGTGAACTGTGGAGTAGGAGGAAACTTCCCTACACTAATGCAGGAGTTTCTTAATATTGGATTTTATAGATTAATCCCTAAGCATATATGGTATAGTTATTCAGCTGTACAAACCATAGCAAATTGTAATCCCCAAAATATTCTTCATGTGACAGGAGCTGATACATTTATACGTAAAGACGTATTCGATAAATTTGGAGGATTTGATCCTAATTTTTTTATGTATAATGAAGAAGTGGAGTTGTTTTATAGAATGCATCAAGCAGGTTTGCGTGCATGTGTTTTACCATATGCAGTTATGATTCATCTTGATGGAGCCTCGTTTGATGGGAAGAAACGATTAGCTTTCCTCCGTAGGAATGAATATGCTTTGAAAAGTAAATTCTATTTTTACCGTAAACATCGTGGTAGAAGAGAACTATTGATTGTGAAATTTCTTGTTTTTATTTCTGCAATTCTTCATTTTTATACATATAGGACATATTTACTGTCGTATTTGATTAAGATAATTACGTGGTAATAAAGTTGCATAACGAATAATTTGATTATAAAAATATTTATGATACCTAAAGTTATACATTATTGTTGGTTTGGAAGAAATCCTCTCCCCTCATTGGCTGTGAAATGTATTCATTCTTGGAAGACTTTTTTTCCAGATTATGAAATAAAAGAATGGAATGAAGATAATTTCGATGTGAATATCATTCCTTATACTGAGGAAGCTTATCAGGCGAAGAAATATGCTTTTGTCAGTGATTATGCACGTTTCTGGATATTGTATCATTATGGAGGTATTTATTTTGATACAGATGTGGAAGTAATCCGCTCAATGGATGATATCATTTCCAGAGGTCCTTTTATGGGGTGTGAAAAAGATGCAAGCGACACGAGTGTAGCGAGTGTCGCCCCAGGCCTTGGCCTTGGGGTAAACCCAGGCCTTGGCCTGTACAAAGAAATACTTGATATGTATGAGGATCTTCATTTCTTGTTGGGAAATGGCTCGTTTAATTTAAAAACTGTTGTTGATTATACTACAGAATTTTTATGTAAACATGGGCTGAGAAGTACAAATGAAATACAAGAATGTGCTGGTATATGGATTTATCCTAAGGAATATTTTTGCCCGATAGATTATGAAACCAACAAGCGAATAGAAACGATAAATACAAGAACTGTGCATCACTATGCGGCAAGTTGGCATAATAGCAAACAAAGATTTTATCATATAGTAAAAAACAGATTTGGGAAAAAATTTGCTAATATTTGTTTGCGTATTTGTCAAAAATTCAAATAGTTAGTATATATAGATAGCTTCTTTGTTATAATATTTGTTTAATAAGTAAGGAAATGGAAGTGTCGTTTATTGTTCCTGTTTATAATGTACGCAATTTTATATTGGAGTGCATAGAATCATTATTAGAAATCAAAAATATAGAGTATGAAGTTTTGATAATTAATGATGGTTCTACAGATGATTCGATTTCTGTTATTAGTTCCTTAATGGGTAATCCCGCTTTAAAAATATTCCATCAGGAAAATCGTGGGTTGTCTGCTGCAAGAAATGTTGGATTAAAAAATGCAAAGGGTACATATGTAGCTTTGATAGATGGTGATGATAAGATTAATGCGTCGTTATTTGAGCAATTGTATAAAAAGGGAATGCGGACAAATCCAGATATTATTATTGGTGATTTTTTGTACTGGAAAAAGGATGAATTGATTGAAAGTGGAAAATCCTTAAATAGGGATTATTCGTTTTGTGGAAAGGAATTGTTGCGTAAGTATTATAAATCAATAACTTCCATTACTTGCCGAAATTTGTATAAGCGTAAATTCCTTCTTAAGAATAATTTGTATTTTGTGGATGGTATATACTTTGAGGATGTTGAATGGATGCCAAGAGTGTATTATCTAGCGGAAGATATTGCTTATTTTGCTATTCCATTTTATCATTATCGGCAAAGAGAGTCTTCCATTACAAAATCGGTTTTCTCGTTGAAAAAATTTGAAGATTGTTGGACTATTGCATATCGTCATTTGGAACTTTCTAGAAGGATTGAGCCTAATCTTAAGTTCTTATTTCGTGAAAATGCATTTTATTGTATATATAAAGCTGTTGCATATTATTTGCATTCAGAAAATGAAACCAATAATCGTTATGTTCTAAAAACTTTACCCTTAATATATAGTGAAGGAAGTATTGGAATGAAATTCTTTTTCTTTTTATATCGAAAATTTCCTTCTTTGTTAGTCTATGGATTGAGTTTTATGAAAAAATAGTATACAATCGTGATTGCTTATTTATCGGTTTATTTAGTAGTAGTTTTCATATTTTATCTTGGTAACCGTTTTCAATCTTCTGTTTTGTCTTTTGGGGCTTTAATTATATTGATTCTTTTTGGTGGGTTTCGATATGAGATAGGGCAAGACTATAATACTTACTCAGAAATTTTTAAGTATGCGGAAACGACAGGTGTGGAATATGGATATTTATTGTTGTGTATTTTATTTAGGTCATTAGGATATGGACCTCAAATAATGTATTTAATATCAATGTCTATTACGTTGTTTTTGATATATAAAGCTATTCGATTTTATAATGCACAACAAATAACATTTGTGTTTTTTGTTTTTCTTTTTGGAGGTTATTATGCAGAATCTTTTAATGCAGTTCGTCAATATATATCTATAGCCTTTTTTATTTATGCAACACGTTATATTTTTGCAGCATCCTTTATTAGATATTGTATTTGTTTATTGATAGGAAGTTTGTTCCATACTTCTATTTTGTTTCTTCTTCCATTTTATTATATATTGAGAAAACAATATTCTGACGTGACTTTGATTGTTGGAGGAGCACTTTTGCTGACTTTCTCTTTCGTTTTCCCAATGACTGCCATATTGGAAAAAATACCTGTTTATGGTCAGCGTTATATGATAGATAATTCACATTTTAATCAGAGTGCAAATCTGGGATTGGGTTATATATCAAAATTGTGTATTGGCTTAATATTAATTAAGTTGAGACATTTTATAATACGGGATGATGCTAAATATAATGTTGTGATTAATGCTTATTTCTTTTATATAATATTTATGGCTATGTTTCAGGATATGATGGTGTTTTTGCGTATTGCTTATTACTTTCATATTTTTTTGATTTTGATTTTACCTAAAATGGGAGTATGCTTTACTAAGCAAACAAAATCTATGGGCTTATTGATAGTATGTTTGTATGTTTTACTTTTATTTTATATGCAAATGACAGATGAGACGGGTATGTTGATACCATATCAAGCAAATTTTGATTTTTATAATTAGTTAAACATGAAAATAGTTTTAGTAACCCCTTCTATCAAAACAGGAGGTGGGAATCGTGTGTTTATAGAGTTGGCTAATCAATTATGTGGAGAAAATGAAATTTATATTGTTTATCCAAATAATTCTAATGAAGAGAATTCATTTTCAGTGTCAAGTAATATATATTTTGTTGGAATAGGGTCCTTGGCTCATTCTAAGATTGGAAAACTGATAAACATACTGCATTGCATTAATTACTTAAACAGCTTCTCGTATGAGGCTAAAATGGTATTTACAGATCCAATCTTTTGTTTATTTATTCCATTTATAAAAAATAAAAAACGGATATTCCGTTTTATTCAGGCTGATGACTATCGAATTTATGATGATGGAAATGTATTAGGGAATGGCTTATTTTTAAAGTTGTATAAAATATTTTGTTTAAATAGCTATAACTATAAGGTTTCCTATATTTTCAATTCACGGTTTGTGTATAATCAATATTGTTTGAATGCTAAACGAAATGATGTTCCTTATAAGTTAGTTTATCCCGCCATAAATCATACTGTTTTTGTTAATGATAGGAAAACGGATGATTCGGTCTGCTCAATTTGCCTCGTGGCAAGAAAACATCCTTTGAAGGGGCTTATTACATTTATAAATGTTTATCAGAAGTTGCCAATACATATTAAGTCTAAAATCGGGAATGTAACGTTAATAAGCCATGATGATTTAAGTGAATTTGATATTACAGGAATGAATGTTGTGAAGCCTTCATGCGATGAAGATATTGCTCGTGTGTATCAAACATCCGATATTTTTATTTCGACCTCATGGTGGGAAGGTTTTGGACTGCCTCCTTTGGAGGCGATGGCATGTGGCTGTGCAGTGATAACCAGTAAATCTGGTGGCGTTAATGAATTTGCTGTTGATAATAGTAATTGTTTAATGTTTGAACCAAAAAATGAATTAGAGCTTACAGATAAACTAATAAGGTTAATTAATGATAAAAATTTGAGAAACAGATTGTCTCAAGAAGGGATTAAAACTGCAGAACGTTTTGATTGGAATAAATCTGCAATGCAATTAATAAATATCTTATGATAACAGCATCTGTAGTAGCGTTTCATACTCCTTATGATGATATGAAACATTTGGTAGACTGCGTACTTCAGTCTCCTATTGATATTTTTTATATTATTGATAACTCGTCGAATGATGCTTTGCGAGAATTTGGGAAGTTGTCAGATAGAATCGTATATGTACATAGTGAGAATTTAGGCTTTGGACATGGACATAATATTGCTATCAGGAAGGCAATAGAAATGAATGCCCAATATCACGTGGTGATTAATCCCGATATTTATTGGAAGAGCCAGATTATAGAAAGTCTCGTAGCGTATATGAACAATAATTCGGATTGTGGTCTGGTGATGCCGAAGATATTATATCCGGATGGAGGTAACCAGTATCTTTGTAAACTACTTCCTACGCCGATGAATCTTTTAGGTAGACGTTTTTTACCATTCAAAAGTTGGGTGAGTAAAATGGATGAGAGGTATGAAATGCGGTTTACCAATTATGATAAAGAGATGGAGGTGCCTGCGCTTTCCGGTTGTTTCATGTTCCTACGAGTAGATGTACTGAGAAAGGTAGGCATGTTTGACGAACGTTACTTTATGTATGCGGAAGATTTGGATTTATGTCGAAGGATAGGAGAGGTCTCACGCACGATGTTTTATCCAGAGATTTCAGTTTATCATGCTTATGAGAAGGGATCTTACAAAAACAAGAAATTACTGAAATATCATATCTGTTCTGTTATTAAGTATTTTAATAAATGGGGATGGATTTTTGACAAAAAGAGGACTCAAAAGAATAAAGAGTGTTTGGAAAAACTGATAAATAAATAGAATTATGAAAGGCATCGTATTAGCAGGTGGTAGCGGTACACGTCTGTATCCCATCACCAAAGGGGTAAGCAAACAGCTGCTTCCCATTTTCGACAAACCAATGATTTATTACCCCATCTCGGTACTGATGCTGGCAGGCATCCGTGAGATACTCATTATCTCCACGCCTTATGACCTTCCTGGCTTTAAACGCCTCTTGGGCGACGGTTCGGACTACGGCGTACACTTTGAGTATGCGGAACAGCCAAGCCCAGACGGACTGGCACAGGCGTTTATCATCGGAGCGGATTTCATCGGCGATGATTCTGCCTGCCTGGTGCTGGGCGACAACATCTTCCACGGGAACGGACTGAGCGCGATGCTGAAAGAAGCTGTGCGTACGGCCGAAGAAGAGAAGAAGGCAACGGTGTTCGGCTACTGGGTGAGCGACCCGGAACGCTACGGCGTGGCGGAGTTTGACAACGAAGGAAACTGTCTCTCCATCGAGGAGAAGCCACAGCATCCGAAATCGAACTATGCCGTGGTGGGCTTGTACTTCTACCCGAACAAGGTCGTGGATGTAGCAAAACACATCAAACCGTCGGCACGTGGGGAGCTGGAGATTACAACCGTGAATCAGGAGTTTCTGCAAGACGGAGAACTGAAAGTGCAGACCCTGGGCCGCGGCTTTGCCTGGCTGGACACGGGGACGCATGATTCGCTGAGCGAAGCATCGACGTTTATCGAAGTGATCGAGAAGCGGCAGGGCCTGAAGGTTGCCTGCCTGGAAGGTATTGCGTTCCGTCAGGGCTGGATCACAGCCGACAAGATGCGTGAGCTGGCACAGCCGATGCTGAAGAACCAGTACGGACAGTACCTGCTACAGGTGGTGGACGAGGTGGAACGGACGGGAAAGCCTAACCTTTGAAAATGAAGAATGAAGAATTAAGAATGAAGAATTAATTTTCAACTTTCAATTCTCAATTATCAATTATCAATTATCAATTATTAATTATCAATTAATAAAGTGGACGTAATCAAAACCAATATAGAGGGCGTGGTAATCATCGAACCACGCATCTTCAAGGATGCGAGAGGATATTTCTTTGAATCGTTCTCGCAACGGGAGTTTGAAGAGAAAGTCGGCAAGATACAGTTTGTACAGGACAACGAAAGCATGTCGAGCTATGGCGTGATGCGTGGGTTGCATTTCCAGCGTCCGCCTTTTACTCAGAGCAAGCTTGTAAGAGTGATTAAAGGCGCTGTGCTTGATGTAGCTGTAGATATACGAAAAAATTCGCCTACTTACGGAAAACATGTAGCAGTAGAACTTACAGAAGATAATCACCGTCAGTTCTTTGTACCAAGAGGTTTTGCACACGGTTTTGCCGTATTGAGTGATGAAGCTATCTTCCAGTATAAATGTGACAACTTTTATGCTCCACAGGCGGATGGGGGAATAAGTATTCTGGACGGAGACCTTGGAATTGACTGGCATATTCCTATGGATAAGGCTATTCTCAGTGAAAAGGATACCAAACATCCTTTACTGAAAGATTTCGACAGCCCATTTGATATTAATATTGAGCTTTACTAATACAGTATTATGAATATTTTAATTACTGGCGCTAACGGTCAGCTGGGCAATGAAATGAGGCTGGTCAGTAAGGCATCCTCACATACATTTGTGTTTACGGATGTGGTGGAGGCGGAAGGCGTGGAAACGACGCTGCTCGACATCACTGATCTGGAAGCTGTACGCAGTATCGTACGGGAACGGGGCGTGCAGTGCATCGTGAACTGCGCGGCCTATACCAACGTGGACAAGGCGGAGAGTGACGAGGCTTTCTGCCGGGTGCTGAACGCTGACGCTCCCCGTAACCTGGCGCAGGCCATGAAGGAAGTGGGCGGATTGCTGGTGCATGTCTCTACGGACTACGTGTTCGGCGGAGATCCGTACAACACGCCTTGCAAGGAAGACCAGAAGGGTACGCCGACCGGTGTGTACGGACGCACCAAGCTGGAGGGGGAACAGCACATACTGGTTAAGGGCTGCGACTACGTGATCCTCCGCACGGCCTGGCTGTACAGTGAGTTCGGCAGGAATTTCGTGAAAACCATGCTGAACCTGACCGCTACCAAGCCCCAGCTGAAGGTGGTGTTCGACCAGGCAGGAACGCCGACTTATGCCTACGACCTGGCACAGGTCATCCATACTGTGCTCGAAGACTATGTACAGGAACAGCCCCAGCAGGGCTACAGCAAGAACGGTATCTATCACTTCAGTAACGAAGGGGTATGCTCGTGGTATGACTTCACGAAGGTGATTGCTGCCTTGTCGGGGCATACGGAGTGTGACATCCAGCCCTGCCACAGCCATGAATTTCCCAGTCCAGTCATTCGTCCGGCTTATTCCGTATTGGACAAGACCAAGATCAAGGAGACTTTCGGTATCCGCATTCCGTACTGGATGGATTCGCTGAAGGTGTGTCTGCAAAACATGCAGGCACTCTGCCATTAACCATTTATCATTCACCATTAACCATTATTGAAATGAATTTCAAACGTAATATCGTAATCACCGGCGGTGCCGGTTTCATCGGTTCACATGTCGTAAGACTGTTCGTGAACAAGTATCCGGAGTATCGCATCATCGACCTGGACAAGCTGACGTATGCGGGCAATCTGGCAAACCTGAAGGACATTGAGGACCGTCCGAACTACAAGTTCGTGAAGATGGACATCTGCGACTTCGAGGCTTTCTACCGTCTGATGCAGGAGGAGAAGGTGGACGGCATCATCCATCTGGCAGCGGAGAGCCACGTGGACCGCTCGATCAAGGATCCGTTCACCTTCGCACGGACGAACGTGATGGGTACGCTGAGCCTGCTGCAGGCAGCAAAGCTGTACTGGGAAAGCCTGCCGGAGAAGTACGAGGGCAAACGGTTCTACCACATCTCAACAGACGAGGTGTATGGGGCACTGGAGATGACGCATCCCGAAGGTATCGAGCCTCCGTTTACGACGAAGGCATCGTCGGGCAAGCATCACTTGGCTTACGGCAAGGACTTCTTCTATGAAACGACGAAGTATAATCCGCACAGCCCGTACAGTGCCAGCAAGGCATCGAGCGATCACTTCGTTCGCGCCTACCACGACACGTACGGGATGCCGACCATCGTGACAAACTGTTCGAACAACTACGGCCCGTACCAGTTCCCGGAGAAGCTGATACCACTGTTCATCAACAACATCCGTCACCGCAAACCGTTGCCGGTGTATGGCAAGGGCGAGAATGTGCGCGACTGGCTGTATGTGGAGGACCACGCACGAGCCATCGACGTGATCTTCCATAACGGAAAGATTGCCGAAACGTACAACATCGGCGGGTTCAACGAGTGGAAGAACATCGACATTATCAAGGTGGTGATCAACACGGTGGACCGTCTGCTGGGCCGCAAGGAGGGCGAGGATATGGATCTGATCACGTACGTGACGGACCGTCTGGGCCACGACATGCGCTACGCCATCGACTCGACGAAGCTTCAGCAGGAGCTGGGTTGGGAGCCTAGCCTGCAGTTTGAGGAAGGCATCGAGAAGACGGTGCGTTGGTATCTGGATAATCAGGAATGGATGGACAACGTGACTTCAGGGGATTACCAGAAGTATTATGAAACGATGTACGGAAAGTGACAAATATCAAATATCAGGTATTAAGGGATAATTCTCCATTTTCAATTATCAATTTTCAATTAGAGGAATAGTGAACTACAAGGAACTTGATACCCAGAAGATAAAGGACTATATCCAGGCGCATCCCGACGGGGTGGAGGTGGAGGACATCATCGCCCACAGCGGAGCGGAGAAACTGCGGGTGTATCCGGCCCTGTTCGAACTGGAGCAGGAGGGATGGCTCACGGTGACGGAACGGGAGGAGCTGGGGAGTGCGAAGCGGGTGAAGCTTCACCCCTGACCTTTCTCCCAAAGAGAGGGGGAGGAGATACCTGAAGAATGAAATCGGGCGAAGCAGCGACAGAGCGGCTTCGCCCGATTTTTGTCTGCGGACAGAGGATGATTGTGGCGGTGGAGATTTGGTTTTGTGCGGGGAATTGTGTATCTTTGTTATACGGAAGACAGGAACAGAAAAAGAATGGATATGAAGACGACTCAGGAATATGATGAACAGCAGGAATGCAAGCAAGAGGTGAATGAACCGATTGCTGGGTATGGAACTATAGATGCGCTGAAGGTGAAGCTGGTGAAACGGATTATGGGGATGGAGGCGTTGGAAGATGTGCAGTCTGTACTGAACTTCGTGGAGCGGCAGAAGGTATCGGAGACTTTTGAACAGGAATGGGAACGGGGGGTGACGCTTGAGCAATTTCGGGATGCCTGCAAAGGGAAATTGAAGGAAATCTATGCAGACATGTGAAATTCGAATCTTACCGGAAGCGGAGGACTTCTTGACACTCCTGCCTCAAACACTGGTGAAGGAGGGTTATCTGTCCACTTACGAAGCTGCGGAAAAAATCGTGGATGATATTGTGGACTTTATTTCGCAACTGCCGAATGTCCCTCATTATAAGATTGCAGATTCGTTGGCTTACCATTTTGCTTATTTGGGCGTGGATATAGAATATGCTTTCTTCAGGCGGAAGAGTGCACGTAAGACTACGTGGTATGTCTTCTTTGAGCAAAATCAAGGACGTATTTTGGTAAAGCATATTACAAATAATTGGGTTGAAGGACAATATATCAGATAAAAAGAATAGAGTATGAAGAATCGGGCGAAGCAGCGACTGTGCGGCTTCGCCCGATTTTTGTCTGGAAGTGAAGAAGGATGAATCAAAAAGCTTTGCTTTCAGTTGTTTATGCGACTTCTTTTCTTTACTTTTGCAGAAAAAGAAATATGGAGAAATCGAAAATATATAAGAAACTGGAAGATTTGAAGGCTGAAATGCATGAGCCTGTAGCGACTTATGGTAAACCGTCGGAAACGGTTCAGGACGTGGTAGCTGACTATGTGTGGGAAGACGTCAGAATAGGTATGGAGCAGTACAGACGCGGGGAGTGCAGAAGTGTGGAAGAGTTTCTGAAGAAGTATGGAAGGTGAATATAATTTGCTTGTCTCTTCTCGGGCTGAACAGAGATTGGATGCTCTTTTAGACTATTTGTTGAATGAGTGGGGCTTTCAGGTTCAGCAGAATTTTTTGGATGATTTTCAACACTGTATTTCTATTATTCGGCGTAATCCATATTCTTTTCCTGTAACCTTGCAAGATAAAACTATTCGTCAATGTGTTGTGACTCCTCAAAATAAACTTTATTATACGGTTCAAAATCGTGATATTATTATTCTCTCATTAGAGGATACACGGATGAATCCGAATAAAGTGTGGAATGAACTACAAGCAGACTGATGCCCCAAAGATAAAGATTAACTATCAAGTATCAGATATTGGATGTTGGAAAATCGGGCGGAGCGACTGAGAGGTGGCTTCGCCCGATTTTTTTGTTTGGAAAGTGGGGGACCGGAAACAGAAAGCGTCAATAGACATTGAAGAAGACTTCCTGACTGGAGATGTATTGGCCTCCTACCGTAACTTGTACTAGGAATTTGCAATCGGCTTTTCCGGTGATGTGAAGTTCGCTGTAGGGCATGAACAGCACGTAGTCGTTGAAAATACAGGAATCGTAGTTGGATATAAAGGAACCGCCGCAGCAGACTTGCCCGTCTACCGAACGATAGGCGCCGTTGTAGTCCATGAGGCGGGTGCCGTTGGCAAAGCTGAAGTAGGCCGCACAGTTGCCGGGAAGGCCTCTTACTCCATAAGTCTGGAACCGGACGTGTATCTTCATGCCTTTGACAAGGCCCTGGCGCTTGTTGTGTTCTACCCATACTTGTTCGATGGATGCCTTTAGAGCGGCTTGCCTTACTGTCATTTGGGTGGTTTTGTCGCCTGCCTTGACATATACATTCGCACTGCGGGTGGCTCCGGTGGGATTGGACTCCCATTTCAGCAGGAAAGCGGTTTCTGTTTGGGTGCGTATGGTAAGCCAGTTGGCATCGGTCCATACTTCATAGTCTTTCAAGTTTGTTTCGTTGACGTATTTGCCGGTCTTGGTACGCACGGGATATGCCTTCTCGCTTTCATTGCCGGGGATGTCGACGGTGTGAGGTATGATCCATCCTTCGATAGACAAAGGAAGCTCCAGGTCGGATAGGCTTCTGAAATTGATAAAGGCGCCTGTACGGTTACGGTATGAATCCAGTAGGGATGTGTATGGATTGTCGTTCGCATGTTCATTGGAATGTTTGAGCGCATGGGTGATGGTGTCATTGGATATAACCTCGGAATACAGGGCGTAGGTTCCGCTTATGAATATGACATGGGGCTTTTGTTTTGACTGCTTCTGGTCGGAGGCGCTGTATAGAGAGAAGAATGTATCGGCTAAAAGGTTGGCTGACACAAATGTAAACTTGTAGTGGAAGGAATCTTTGCCGCTTCCGTAGTATTCGATCGTCCGGTTATCGTATATCTTGATGTATCCTTTTCCCGGCGAATCGTTGACGGTATCGAAATGAAATGTGTACAGAAGGTTCTGTCCCTGGATAGGCATGAAGATGCCTGCCAGAATGAGGAGTGTGAGTAATGCAAATTTTTTCATGGCCTGATATAATAGAGGGTTAACAATCATGCAGCTTCAACGTGTAGGACAAAAGTAAACAAAATAATGGAGAAATGGGCTCGAGTTGGTAAAATAATTTTTTATGGTGGGGTAGTGGGCGGTTTGTCTGATGTTTCGAAAGAGGTTTGGTATGTGACCTTTTCAAGTGAAGAAACATTGGATTGACAAATAAATCGGGCGAAGCTGAGGAATGGTGGCTTCGCCCGATTTTTGTTTGCGGAGGTTTGGGTATGTCGGGGGGATTGCCTAACTTTGTATAAATAACGCAAATGGAAAACCTTAAGAACGATTAGATATGAAGGGTATTGTATTGGCCGGTGGTAGCGGGACGCGTCTGTATCCCATCACCAAGGGCGTGAGCAAACAGCTGCTCCCTATCTTCGACAAACCGATGATTTATTATCCGATATCGGTGCTGATGCTGGCGGGTATCCGCGAGATACTGATTATCTCGACACCACAGGACTTGCCGGGCTTCAAACGCTTGCTGGGCGACGGTTCGGACTACGGCGTACACTTTGAGTACGCGGAACAGCCAAGTCCGGACGGACTGGCACAGGCGTTCATCATCGGTGAACAGTTTATCGGCGACGATTCGGCCTGTCTGGTGCTGGGGGACAATATCTTCCACGGGAACGGGTTGAGCGCGATGCTGAAAGAGGCGGTGCGCACGGCGGAAGAGGAGAAGAAGGCAACGGTGTTCGGCTACTGGGTGAGCGACCCGGAACGTTACGGTGTGGCGGAATTCGACCACGAAGGGAACTGTCTCTCCATTGAGGAGAAACCACAGCATCCGAAATCGAACTATGCCGTGGTGGGCTTGTACTTCTACCCGAACAAGGTGGTGGACATCGCGAAGAATATAAAACCGTCGGCTCGCGGGGAACTGGAGATAACGACGGTGAACCAACGTTTCCTGGAGGATGGGGAACTGAAGGTGCAGACCTTGGGCCGCGGCTTTGCCTGGCTGGACACGGGGACGCATGATTCGCTGAGCGAGGCGTCGACGTTTATCGAGGTGATCGAAAAGCGGCAGGGCTTGAAGGTTGCCTGCCTAGAGGGTATCGCTTTCCGCAAGGGCTGGATTACGGCTGAAAAGATGCGGGAACTGGCACAGCCGATGCTGAAGAACCAGTACGGACAATACCTGCTACAGGTGGTAGACGAGGTGGAACGAACGGGAAAATCGAACCTTTAAAAATGAAGAATGAAGAATTAATTTTCAACTTTCAATTCTCAATTATCAATTAAACAAGTGGAAATAATCAAAACAAGTATAGACGGCGTGGTGATCATCGAGCCACGTATCTTTAAGGATGCGAGAGGGTATTTCTTTGAATCGTTCTCGCAACGGGAATTTGATGAGAAGGTGAAACCGATTACTTTTGTGCAGGACAACGAGAGCATGTCGAGCTATGGCGTAATGCGCGGTCTGCACTTCCAGCGTCCGCCGTATGCGCAGAGCAAACTGGTGCGCTGCGTGAAGGGCGCGGTGCTGGACGTGGCGGTGGATATCCGCAAGGGTAGCCCGACGTACGGGCAACACGTGGCAGTGGAGCTGACGGAGGAGAACCACCGACAGTTTTTCATTCCGCAGGGCTTTGCACACGGGTTTGCGGTGCTGAGCGAGACGGCGGTGTTTCAGTACAAGTGTGACAACTTCTACCATCCGGAGGCGGACGGGGGGATCAGTATCCTGGACGAAAGCCTGGGTATCGACTGGCGGATACCGGTGGAGAAGGCGATTCTGAGTGAGAAGGACACGAAGCATCCGGTGCTGAAGGACTTTGAAACGCCGTTTAAGATTTCAGAGTTCTGATTTCTGAATTTAGGGTTCTGATTTCAGATTTCAAAGTCGAGTTTTTGTCATGTTTCAATTTTCAACTTTCAATTATCAATTCAAATGGCAACATTTCAACGCACAATAGTCATCACCGGCGGTGCCGGTTTCATCGGCAGCCATGTGGTTCGCCTGTTCGTGAACAAGTATCCGGAGTATCGCATCATCAACCTGGACAAGCTGACGTATGCGGGCAATCTGGCAAACCTGAAGGACATTGAGGACCGTCCGAACTACAAGTTCGTGAAGATGGACATCTGCGACTTCGAGGCTTTCTACCGTCTGATGCAGGAGGAGAAGGTGGACGGCATCATCCATCTGGCAGCGGAGAGCCACGTGGACCGCTCGATCAAGGATCCGTTCACCTTCGCACGGACGAACGTGATGGGTACGCTGAGCCTGCTGCAGGCAGCAAAGCTGTACTGGGAAAGCCTGCCGGAGAAGTACGAGGGCAAACGGTTCTACCACATCTCAACAGACGAGGTGTATGGAGCGCTGGAGATGACGCATCCCGAAGGCATCGAGCCGCCGTTTACGACGAAGGCATCGTCGGGCAAGCATCACCTAGCCTACGGCAAGGATTTCTTCTATGAGACGACGAAGTATAATCCGCACAGTCCGTACAGTGCCAGCAAGGCATCGAGCGACCACTTTGTACGGGCCTACCACGACACGTACGGAATGCCGACCATCGTGACAAACTGTTCGAACAACTACGGTCCGTACCAATTTCCGGAGAAGCTGATACCGCTGTTCATCAACAACATCCGTCACCGCAAACCGTTGCCGGTGTATGGTAAGGGTGAGAATGTACGCGACTGGCTGTATGTAGAGGACCACGCACGGGCTATCGACGTCATCTTCCACAACGGAAAGATTGCCGAAACGTACAACATCGGCGGCTTCAACGAGTGGAAGAATATCGACATCATCAAGGTGGTGATCAACACGGTGGACCGTCTGCTGGGCCGCAAGGAGGGTGAGGATATGGATCTGATCACGTACGTGACGGACCGTCTGGGCCACGACATGCGCTACGCCATCGACTCGACGAAGCTTCAGCAGGAGCTGGGTTGGGAGCCTAGCCTGCAGTTTGAGGAAGGCATCGAGAAGACGGTGCGTTGGTATCTGGATAATCAGGAATGGATGGACAACGTGACTTCAGGGGATTACCAGAAATACTACGAAACGATGTACGGAAAATAAAGATTACACGGTGTGATAGGGGGCGTAGTGGTAGGCCACGGCTTTTCGCGCTTTCAGGGAAGCCGGTACGTCGATGAGCCTCTGGTTGCTGCTGCCCCGGAAACAGAGACCCTCGTCGCGCAGGTCCTGACGGAAGCGTCCGTCGACCAGCACGTCGATATACTGCAGCAGAAGGCTCTGGCGAGGGTCTTCGAGTAGCTTTTCGAAGGTATATCCGGTGTAGCACCAGATGTTCTTGTCGCTTTTTTCCTTGATGGCGCGGGCCAGCTCGGCGAAGCCCTCCGGTTGGAACATGGGGTCGCCTCCGCTGAAGGTGACGTCGGCAAAGGGATCGTCGAGCACTTTTTCCAGAATTTCTTCAGTAGACATGCGACGGCCATGGCGAATGTCCCACGACTCGGGGTTGTGGCAGCCGGGGCATGCGTTGGGACACCCGGCCGCATAGATGGAGGTGCGGAAACCGGGGCCGTCGGCAGTCGTGTCTTCGAGAATGTCGAGTATGGAGAGCATGGCGAACGGGGTTATTGGTGAATGACACGATCGTTCAGTTCGGCCAGCTTGGCCTTGTTCCAGCGGTCGGTGGTACCTACGAGGTAGCCGGTGATGCGCTGAAGACGGTCGATGCGCGTGCTGCCGCATTTCGGGCAGGCGTCCAGGTGGTCGTCGGAGTTCTCGTAGCCGCAGTCCATACAGCGGTTGCGGTTGTGGTTGACAGAGCCGTAGCCGATGTTGTAGCGGTCCATCATATCGACCACGCGCATGATGGCTTCGGGATTGTGGGTGGCGTCGCCGTCTATTTCTACGTAGAAGATGTGGCCGCCACGGGTCAGGTCGTGGTAGGGCGCCTCGACTTCTGCCTTATGACGGGCACTGCATTTGTAGTAGACGGGGACGTGATTGGAGTTGGTGTAGTACTCGCGATCGGTGATGCCGGCCAGGACGCCGAACTGCTGACGGTCGGCACGGGTGAACTTGCCGGAAAGACCTTCGGCAGGTGTGGCCAGGATACTGTAGTTGTGCTGGTATTTCTCCGAAAATTCGTTGGCGCGGTCGCGCATATAGGTGATAATCTTCAGACCGAGCTCCTGCGCTTCGGCCGACTCGCCGTGGTGCTTGCCTGTCAGTGCCACCAGGCATTCGGCCAGGCCGATGAAACCGATGCCCAGCGTGCCCTGGTTGATGACGGGGGCGATGGTGTCGTCGGGGCGCAACTGGTCGCATCCCAACCAAAGGGACGACATGAGCAGAGGGAACTGCTTGGCGAAGGCGGTCTTCTGGAATTCCATACGTTCGTGCAGCTGGCGTGCGGTGATGTCGAGCATGGCGTCGAGCTTGGCGAAGAAGCGGGCAATGCGTTCCTCGGGCTTGGCAATGTTCATGCACTCGATAGCCAGGCGGACGATGTTGATGGTGGAGAAAGACAGGTTTCCTCGTCCGACAGATGTCTGAGGACCGAAACGGTTCTCGAAGACGCGGGTACGGCATCCCATGGTGGCTACTTCGTGCAGGTATCGCTTCGGGTCGTCGGCCTTCCATTCCTTGCTCTTGTTGAAGGTGGCATCCAGGTTGAGGAAGTTGGGGAAGAAGCGACGGGCTGTTACCTTGCAGGCCAGTTGGTAGAGGTCGTAGTTGCGGTCGTCCGGCAGATAGCTGACGCCCCGTTTCTTTTTCCAGATCTGGATGGGGAAGATGGCAGTTTCGCCATTGCCCACACCGCGGTAGGTGCTGTTCAGCAGTTCGCGGATGATGCAGCGGCCTTCGGCCGAGGTGTCTGTACCGTAGTTGATGGAGCTGAACACGACTTGGTTTCCACCGCGTGAGTGGATGGTGTTCATGTTATGGATGAAGGCCTCCATAGCCTGATGGACACGGGCGACGGTCTGGTTGACGGCGTGCTGTACCAGGCGTTCGTCTCCCTGGAGTCCGTCGAGCGGACGGGACAGGTAGTCGTCCAGCTCTGTCTGGTAGAGGTGGGAATAGTCGGCACCGTTCAGGCGTTCGAGGGTTTGTACTTCTTCGATGAAGCTATGGCGGACGTAGGGGGCCAGGTAGAAATCGAATGCGGGAATGGCCTGTCCGCCGTGCATTTCGTTCTGGGCGGTCTCCAGCGAGATGCAGCCCAGGATGCTGGCTGTCTCGATACGCTTGGCCGGGCGCGATTCGCCGTGTCCGGCCGAGAAACCGTGAGTCAGGATGCGGTCCAGCGGGTGTTGTACGCACGTCAGGCTCTTGGTGGGGTAGTAGTCCTTATCGTGGATGTGCAGGTAGTTGCCCTTCACGGCATTCAGGATCTCTTCGTCCAGCAGGTAGTCGTCTACGAACGGTTTGGTGGTTTCGCTGGCAAACTTCATCATCATGCCGGCGGGGGTGTCGGCATTCATGTTGGCGTTCTCGCGGGTGACGTCGTTGGACTTGATGTTGATGATCTCCAGGAACATGTCGCGCGTCTTGGCTTTGCGGGCAATGCTGCGCTGGTTGCGGTAAGCAATGTATTTTTGTGCCACATCTTTGCGACTGCTCTTCATCAGCTCCAGTTCTACCATGTCCTGGATGGCTTCTACGGTCATCTGTGCTGCACCGCGGAAAGAAATGTGATCGGTGATCTGGTGGATGAGCTGCATGTCTTCGCCTTTATCGGTGTGCAACATGGCTTTTCGGATGGCAGTGGCAATCTTCTCTTCGTTGAAGCCGACAATGCGGCCGTCACGCTTGATAACTGTCTGTATCATACGGTTTAGAATCTTGTTTGATGTGGATTATTGTTCTTTTTAGGTGATGCAAAGGTATCAATCTTATCTAATAGTTTTCCGTTTTGGGAAACTTTTTGTGATACAAAAATTGTTAATTATCTGATTTACAATATATATTTGTATTGTTTTGGGAAACTTTGCATTTTGTATGGTTTCTATTTGTGTTCGCACATATATAATAAAAAAGCTCCCGCAGGTGACGGGAGCTTTCTCGGCTTTCTATGTCGAAAATGATTATTTCAGAACTTCGGCCAGCTTTTCCTGTAAGCCTTCGCCGTGGAGGCCGCGGGCGATGATGGTACCTTCGCCGTCGATCAGGACAGTGTGGGGAATGCTGCTTACGGCATACAGTTTGGCACCTTCGCAGTTCCAGTATTTCAGGTCGGACATCTGAGGCCAGGTAATGTTCAGCTGTTTGATGGCAGCTTGCCAGGCTTCACCGCTCTGGTCGAGTGATACACCTACGATTTCAAAGTTCTTGTCCTTGTAGAGTTTGTAGGCTTCTACCAGGTTGGGCATCTCGCGACGGCAGGGACCGCACCAGCTTGCCCAGAAATCAACGAGTACCACTTTGCCTTTGCCTACATAGTCGGACAGCTTCACAGTCTTGCCTTCGGGAGTCTGCATCTCGAAGTCGGTGAACTTCTGGCCTACGGCAGTAGCTTTCATCTTTTCTACGTTAGCCTTGATCTTGATGATGGCCTCGTCGTTGTCATACGTAGCGGGGATTTGAGGCATCAGCGGATCCAGTTCTTCAAGCTCCATGTAGTAGAAATTCTGTTTCAGCAGGTGGACACCTACGGCATTGGTGATGTTCTGGCTGATGGCGTCTTTCAGGATGCTGACAGACTTGTCTTGCAAGGCTTCGATTTCGCTGCCTTTGGCGTTACGCTGCTCTTCGGTGAGGGTTGTGTCGTTGGCCATTGATTCGTAGATAGCCATGATTTGTCCGTTCAGGCCGTTGAGCTGGGTGCGGATAGTCTGGTAGATGTCGTTGTTCGGAGTACCGGTGGCCGAATCGTTGTCGCGCGTCAGGTTGATGTTGATTTGTCCGTTTTCGAGGAAGAAGTCGATCATCAGCGGTTCCTTGTCCTGTGCGGCATACGTGATATAGCGGTTGGCAACGGTGTCTTGTACACCTTTGAAAGTGAATGTTCCATTGGCTATGACAGCAGAGTCGAGGCTGACGAGCTGGCGGCCTTCTGCCATTTTCAGGTATACGGTGTCGCCGTCGGCGGCTCCTTCTACAGTACCGGTTACGGTGTAACCCTTGTTGCCGTTACAGGCTGCCATTACGGCGGCTGCGGCGAGTAGGTAAGTAAACTTTTTCATTGTTTTGTTATGGATTTAAATGTAATTGGGGCAAAGGTACGGAAAAGATTTTAGATTTTATCGGGAAGTCTGCAAAAGAAAAGAGGACGTGTCCGGAAGACGCGTCCTCTTTCTTGTTTGTTTGAAATAAGTATATTAATGTTTTTTTATTCGGCTGCGGGAGTTTCAGCTTCAGCAGCAGGAGCTTCGGGTGCTTCTTCAGCAGCCTTAGCAGCTTCTTCAGCAGCTTTGGCAGCAGCTTCAGCAGCCTTCTTCTCGGCTACGATTTTAGCTTTAGCTTCGTTTACCTTCTTCTCAGCATCGAGGCGTGCTTTGGCTTCAGCCTTCTTGGCTTCGTCCTGCTTAGCCTTCAGTGCGGCCAGTCCGCTCTGCTTGTTGTTCTTCCAGGCTTCGAACTTGGCTTCTGCTTCCGCTTCACCGAATGCGCCTTTAGCTACACCGCCCAGCAGGTGTTTCTTCATGTAGACACCTTCACGAGAAAGGATGTTACGGACAGTGTCGGTGGGTTGTGCGCCATTCATCACCCACTTCAGTGCGCGTTCAAAGTTCAAATCTACTGTGGCAGGATTCGTGTTCGGGTTGTAAGTACCGATTTTTTCAATAAATCTACCATCACGTGGTGCTCTTACGTCAGCAATTACGATGGAGTAGAAAGCGTAGCTCTTACGTCCATGTCTTTGCAATCTGATTTTTGTTGCCATAAATGTTTATTAGTTTAATGATTTGAATTATGCTACTAACTCGTAATAGCGGGCGCAAAGGTAAGCATTTTCTTTTTGACCGCCAAGCAAATGCACAGAAAATGTGTGGAATGCGTGGACTGCAGACATTGCGACCGGTCATCAGGAATATTTCTTCGGATACCTCAACAAGATGGACAGCAAGGCAAAAAGTCCCATGCAGAAGGGGTAGTAGAGGTTGCCGATGATGCTCAGGGGCGAGATGGACGCCAGGCCTGCCGCGATGAGCATCTGGGCTCCGTAGGGAATGAGTCCTTGCGTCAGACACGAGAAGGTGTCGAGGATGCTGGCCGTCTTGCGGCGATCCAGGTGGAACCGTAAGGCTATGTCGCGGGCGATGGGACCGGTGGTGATGATGGCGATGGTGTTGTTGGCAGTGCAGAGGTTGGCAATGCTTACCAGGGCGGCGATGCTCAGTTCGGCACCCCGCTTGCCCTTGACGTGGCGGGTGAGGCGGGAGATGATGAAGTCGATGCCACCGTTGTAGCGTATCAGTTCGAGCATGCCACCTGCCAACAGTGTGATGATGATGAGTTCGCCCATGCCGGTGATGCCCGAGCCCATGGCTCCGAACCAGTCGAAGAATGACATACCCGTCAGGAAGCCGATGAATCCGGTAGACACGATGCCCAGCATCAGGACCAGCATGACGTTGACGCCCGCTACGGCAGTGCCCAATACGACCAGGTAGGGGAGGACCTTGAGCCACTGGATGCTCTCTGTCTGAGGTGGTGCGCTGACGTTCAGTCCCTGGAAGATGTAGACGCCCAGCACAATCAGGGCCGCCGGTACGACGATGAGGCAATTGACGCGGAATTTGTCCGTCATCACGCAGTCCTGTGTTCGTGTCGAGGCGATGGTGGTGTCGGAGATGAACGAGAGGTTGTCCCCAAAGAACGAACCACCCACTACGATAGCCGTCATGTAGGCCAGGTCGACGCCGGTCTTTTCCGCCAGGCCGACAGCTACAGGCGTCAGGGCCACGATGGTGCCCACGCTGGTGCCGATGGAAAGGGAGATGAAACAGGCGGCCAGAAAGATGCCTGCCAGCAACAAGTTATCCGGCAGGATGTGGAGGGTCAGGTTGACGGTGGCATCGATGGCTCCCATCTGCTTGGCGCTTTGGGCGAAGGCACCGGCCAGTACGAAGATCCAGATCATCATCAGGATGTTCTTGTTGCTGGCTCCGAGAGAGAACTGGTAGATGCGCTCCTCCAGCTTCAGGCTGCGGGTGATGGCTACGGCATAGCACGACGAGAACAGGAAGGCCACGGTGATGGGCATCTTGTAGAAGTCGTTCATCAGCAACGACGTCACGAGGTAGAGGCAGAGGAACACGGCGAGCGGGCTGAGTGCCCACCAGCTTCCCTGCCTGGGTTGGGTGGTTTCTTGCATAAGTAAGGAAGGGGTTATTGATAAAAAAGGATAATGGATAACGACGTTTCATTATCCATTATCCACAGTCTATGATCCTTTAAAGCGTTACGCCATTCTTGAAGATGGCTATTTCTTTGTAGCCTTTCTTCTCGTTGTTTACCGGTTCGCCACTGGCCACACGGATGATGTAGTCGATGAAGCGTTCGCAAGTCTGTTCCATCGGTTCGTCTTCCAGAATGACACCGGCATTGAAGTCGATCCAGCCCGGCTTGTGATTGGCCAGGTTGGAGTTGGTCGAGATCTTCATGGTGGGCACATAGGTACCGAAGGGGGTTCCGCGTCCGGTGGTGAAGAGTACCATGTGGCAACCACACGAAGCCAGAGCTGTAGCGGCCACGAGGTCGTTGCCCGGGGCAGAGAGTAAGTTGAGGCCCTTCACTTTCAGGCGTTCACCGTAAGACAATACGCCTTCGACATAGCTCTTGCCGCACTTCTGCGTACAGCCCAGGGCTTTGTCTTCCAGGGTGGAGATACCGCCTGCCTTGTTGCCCGGCGAGGGGTTTTCGCCGACGGGTTCGCCGTGGCTCAGGAAATATTCCTTGAAGTCGTTGATGAGCTTCACGGTCTGGTCGAACAGTTCGCGGTTGCGGCAACGGTTCATCAGGATGGTTTCCGCACCGAACATTTCGGGTACTTCGGTCAGAACGGTTGTACCGCCCTGTGCCACGAGGAAGTCGGAGAACATGCCGAGCAACGGATTGGCCGTGATACCCGAGAAGCCGTCGGAACCACCGCACTTCAGGCCGACACGCAGTTCGCTCAGGGGCACGTCTTCGCGTACATCCTGCGAAGCCTTGGCGTAGAGTTCGCGCAGCAGCTTCATGCCTTCCTCGAATTCGTCGTCTACTTTCTGGGTAACCATGAACTTCACGCGGTCGTGGTCGTAGTCGCCCAGGAACTCGCGGAATACGTCGGGCTGGTTGTTTTCGCATCCCAGGCTGACTACGAGTACGGCACCCGCATTGGGGTGAAGAACCATGTCGCGCAGGATTTTCTTGGTATTCTCGTGGTCGTCGCCCAGCTGGGAGCAACCGTAGTTATGCGGGTAGGCCATGATGGCATCCACGCCGATACAGCCAGTCTCTTTGCGCAGGTTTTCAGCCAGCTGGTTGGCGATGCCGTTTACGCAGCCCACAGTGGGGATGATCCATATCTCGTTGCGGACACCTACATCACCATTTTTGCGGCGATAGCCTTTGAAAGTCAGTTCCCGGTCTGCAATGTCCAGGCTGGCGTCTACAGGATTGTAGGTGTAGTCCAGCAGGCCGGCCAGGTTGGTCTTGATATTGTTTTCGTTCATCCAATCACCCTGCTTCCGGGCTTCGCGTGCATGTCCGATGGGGTATCCGTATTTGATGACGTTTTCGCCTTCAGCCAGATCTTTCAATGCAAATTTATGTCCGGCGGGTATGTCTTCGTTCAGTGTGATGTCCTGTCCGTCCACCGTGATGGTTTCGCCGGCCTTCAGAGGCAGGATGGCTACCGCAACGTTGTCGGCCGGATTGATTTTCAGGTACTTTGTATTCATAATGCCTTTTTAAATTAGTTAGTTCGTTATCGGTTGTAGTAGAAGTCAATGTTTTCCTTGGTCAGCAGATCGATAGGCATGAAGTTGACGTGTGGTACTTCTTTCTTCAGAATCAGGTGGTCACAGAGGTACTTGATGCCGTTGAAGCCTTGCAAAGTGGGTTGCTGGGCTATCAGGAAGAAGATGCTTCCCTGCTTCAGGCATTCGACGTTGCGTTGCAGCAGGTCGTAGCCTACAAGATTGAAATCTGTCAGCTGCTTCTTCTGCAGGTATTCGCCGATGATGTAGGCTTTCGAGTTGAAAGTGATGCCGTTTTTCAGCGTAGGATGTGCGGCAAAGAAGTCGTCCAGCATCTGCGTGTCTTCACTGTCGCGTTTGGCGTGAAGGTTGAGTTCCCAGATGTGGCAGGCCGGGTGGTTCTGCTTCATGTATTCCCGGAAACCTATTTCGCGTCTTTCCTGCTGGTTGGAGCCTACGATGCCTTCGTTTATCTTGCGGAAGATGGCAATTTCCTGTGCGTCTTTTCCGGCCAGAAGCATCAGCATGCGGGCGGCAAAGTGTCCGCTTTGGTGTGAGTTCTGCCCGAAGAAAGAAAGGGCCGGCTGCTCCTTGATGTTTGAGTCTATATATATATAAGGTATATTCAGGTGGTTCAGTGCGTCAGTAAACGGTTGGGTGTACTGGGGAACAGTGGGGGCAAAGAGTACCCCGTCGGGCTGCATGTCTACGATTTGTTGGGACGCCTGCTCGAAGGAGTGGTAGTCGTACGGATCGTAGTGGGACAGGTGTGCTTGGATGTTGAAGTCCGAGTAAGTGGCGGTTGCTTCCCGGATGCCGGCCTCCACAGCTGTCCAGTATTCACTGGCTTCGTGTTGGGGCAGCAGGCAGGCGTAAGTGTAGTTTTTGTTGGTGGCCAGTGCGCTGGCATACATGTTGGGCTGATAGTCCAGTTGTTTCAGTATTTCCTCCACGCGTTTGCGGCTGGACTCGGATACACCGCTGCGGCCATGCAGGACGCGGTCTACCGTGCCCACCGAAACGTCGGCCATCTGTGCTATGTCTTTGATTCTGATTCTGCTCATCTGTTCAGTTACCTTTTACCGTGATATACCTGTCTGACGGACCTTGTTTGTCGTCTTTGTGTACGCACACAATAATAATCTTAATATTTTCGACACAAATATATAATAATTTTTTGTATTCCAAAAATTGTTGTATCTTTGTGCCCGCACACGAAAGATGTGAGATATGGTCGGTTTCAGACCTTACTTGCATATTTTCAAGCAATTATATGTATTTGTAACGCGAAAGTTATAAATTGAAAGAAAACTATTATTCATTACTTATTAAAAGATAGAAAGATTATGGGAAAGAAAGTCGTAACCCTTGGTGAGATCATGTTGAGATTGTCTACTCCGGGCAATACTCGTTTTGTACAGTCTGACTCTTTTGATGTTGTATACGGTGGTGGCGAAGCCAACGTGGCTGTAAGTTGCGCCAACTATGGACACGATGCCTATTTCGTAACTAAATTGCCGAAGCATGAAATCGGTCAGTCGGCTGTCAACGCACTGCGCAAGTATGGTGTGAAGACAGACTTCATTGCCCGTGGCGGCGACCGTGTAGGTATCTACTATCTGGAGACCGGTGCATCCATGCGCCCCAGCAAGGTGATTTACGACCGTGCCCATTCTGCTATAGCCGAAGCTGATCCTTCCGATTTCGATTTCGATGCTATCATGGAAGGTGCTGACTGGTTCCACTGGTCGGGCATCACGCCGGCCATTTCCGACAAGGCTGCCGAGTTGACTCGTCTGGCTTGCGAAGCTGCCAAGCGTCACGGTGTGACTGTTTCTGTCGACCTGAACTTCCGCAAGAAACTTTGGACAAAGGAAAAAGCTCAGTCTATCATGAAGCCGCTGATGAAGTATGTAGACGTATGTATCGGTAACGAAGAAGACGCCGAACTCTGTCTGGGCTTCAAACCCGATGCTGACGTTGAGGGTGGAAAAACCGACGCTGAAGGCTACAAGGGCATCTTCAAGGCCATGGCCCAGGAATTCGGTTTCAAGTATGTTATCTCTACGCTGCGCGAATCCTTCTCGGCTACACACAACGGCTGGAAAGCTATGATTTACAACGGTGAGGAATTCTATGAGTCTAAGCGTTATGACATCAACCCGATCATCGACCGTGTTGGTGGTGGCGACTCCTTCTCCGGTGGTATCATCCACGGCTTGCTGACGAAGCCCAATCAGGGTGCTGCCCTCGAATTTGCTGTAGCTGCTTCTGCTTTGAAGCACACTATCAACGGCGACTTCAACCTTGTTTCTGCAGAAGAAGTAGAAGCTTTGGCAGGTGGCGATGCCAGCGGACGTGTACAGAGATAAACATTCATCAATCATTTATCGTAAATTAAATCAAGAAGATCATGGCAAAATTCGATAAGATAGCCGTATTGAACAAGATTGGTTCGACCGGCATGGTACCTGTGTTCTATCACAAGGATGCAGAAGTAGCAAAGAAAGTGGTAAAGGCATGTTATGACGGCGGTGTCCGCGCTTTCGAGTTTACAAACCGTGGCGACTTCGCTCACGAGGTATTTGCCGAGGTTGTGAAGTTCGCAGCCAAGGAATGTCCCGAAATGGCTATGGGTGTAGGCTCCATCGTAGATCCTGCTACGGCAGCTCTTTACCTTCAGCTGGGGGCCAATTTCATCGTAGGTCCGCTGTTCAACCCCGAAATAGCAAAGATCTGTAACCGTCGTCTGGTAGCTTATACTCCGGGTTGCGGTAGCGTATCTGAAGTAGGTTTCGCACAGGAAGTAGGCTGCGACCTCTGCAAAGTATTCCCGGGCGATGTACTTGGTCCGAAACTCGTGAAAGGTCTGTTGGCTCCGATGCCCTGGTCCAAACTGATGGTGACTGGTGGTGTAGAGCCTACTCAGGAAAACCTGACTTCTTGGATCAAGGCCGGCGTATTCTGCGTAGGTATGGGATCCAAGCTCTTCCCGAAGGACAAGGTAGCTGCTGAGGACTGGGCCTATGTCACTGAGAAGTGCAAGGAAGCTTTGGGCTACATTGCCGAAGCAAGAAAGTAATTTTTTGACGTATCAGTCCCGTGTAGGTTAGCAGTGGGTTTCGGAAATCTGTTGCAAAGCCGAAAGGGAAAATGCGATATTCATTTTGTTTAAAGGTGTTTAAGGGGACAACCATCGGAGCACTCTCTCGAGCGCTTCGGTGGTTTGTTTTTTGATGAATATTGTAAACAATCCTGTCGAACTTGAAAAAGATGTTATAGATTGGCGGTTTTTGAGCCTGCCGTATTGCTGATTACAGAAGAATTCATACCTTTGCATCGTGGTTGTGAAACCGCAGTTTTCATAGGTAAATTAGTTAAGTACTAAAGAGAATTTTTTTCATAGGCTATTTAGTTAGAGTTTTCATAGCGTATTAGATTTTTTTTGATGTAAAATTTTTAAGATTGATTTTTGGATAACAAGATGATGTAAAACAAAAGAAAAGCCTTAGGGCTTTTCTTACGCCGAGGCGAGTAGTTCGTGAGAACTGACTCGTTTTTTTTATGTCTGTTTCTGTAGGCTATAACTACCTACTTTAGCTCCGTAACTACCCACTTTAGCGTCGTAACTATCCACTTTAGCATCGCCATTGCCTACTTTGGAATTCCCATCTTTAATTGGGAGGAATGGCCATATATAGATTATAAAACAGGAATAAGTTGCCTGGAATTTTGGCTAATCCGAAAAAGAAAACTATATTTGAGAGCTGAAAAACCGGGCATAAATTCCGTTTGAAACCTTTCTGAAGGGGAGTGTTGCCCATTTATTTCTCTGGTTGCCGACGGTAATTTACAAATCCTAATAAAGGCAAAAAAAATTAAGAAAACATGTTATAGGACATACTTTTTTATTTGGCTTGTCAAACGAAAAGGGCCTATATTTGCACCGTTATCCTGAAAACAATCTTTTTACCTTAAAAAAAAACTAATACCTATTGAAAACTGAAAACGGGACTTTGTGAAAAGCTCCGTTTTTTTTTGCTCTATTTTAGGGATCAAAAAAAGAAATACCCTTCTTATCAAATGTTCAAAACAGGTTTGATAAGGAGGGTATATTTTAAAGGATGTATTCAATCCGCTTTTTTCGGATTATAATTCAATTTCAGCAATCTGCGGATTGTGATCCGACAGGAACGTAACTCCGGTGCCTCTGGTCGGTTCTTCAGGAATAAGCACGCTGTTCACTTTGATTTGTGGAGTAACGAATATGAAATCGATCATTTCACGTTGGCTTTTTTCTCTTCTTCCAAAGCTATGGTATGTATAGTCTACACCAGATTTCTTGTCTGCTATTTGGAATGCGTCTTTAAGTACAAATGTATTTTTAGTAAGGGTATTGTATGCGTCCGACTTGTTGTTGACATTAAAATCTCCAGTCAGTACTGCAGGTTCATTTCCAGCCAGTTCTTTGATTCGATCGATGATAAGCAGAGCACCTTTGTTTCTCGCTTCTCCTCCTACATGGTCGAAGTGTGTGTTTATCGCCATGAATACTTTTCCCGTTTTCTTGTATTTAAGTTTTACCCATGTGGCGATACGTGGACATGCACCGTCCCATCCGATGAATCCTGCGCTGTCCGGGTATTGGGACAACCAGAAGGTATTGCTGTCGAGCACTTCAAATTTGTCTTTTTTGAAGAATATCGGAGTATATTCACCTTTGGTGGCTCCGTCTTCGCGTCCCACTCCCACCTCTGTGTATTCAGGAAGTCTTTCTTTGAGGTCTGTCAGCTGGTTATGAAGTACCTCCTGCATACCCACAATGTCAAGTCCCTGTTCTTTGATAAATTGGGCCACAGCGTCTTTTCTGTATTTCCAGTTGTCCATGCTGTCGGCTGGATTATCCAGTCTGATGTTCATGGTTGCCCATTTAAGGTTTAATGTTTCCTTCTTGTTTGTGCATGCAGACAGGAAACAACTTACTCCCAGTAATAATAATCCAATCTTTTTGATCATAGCGTTTTTAGTTTTTTGTTCTGTTTTTGATAGTTTGTTGTATATCCAGACAAAAATACGATATTTTGTATATAATCTCACAATACTATTGATAAATCTTATCGGTAAGTTCGATTTTGCTTCAGAATAGGAGAACAAAGTTGATTGGTAACCGGTCTGTTCGGGTAGCTAGGACTGTTTTCAGCGTAATCGCTTGATTATTAATAATAAAAATAGGCACTTCCTGACGCGGAAGTGCCTAACAAAAACTAAACTAGACTTAACTAAACTATTCTATTGAAGAGTTTCACAACTCCATTGTTCTATTTGTCCGCAAATATACGATTTATTTTCGGAATATCAAGTATGGATAGCTAAAAAGTTGATAGTGTGGGCACTTCAACTTCTGCGGTCGAGGTATTCCTGAAAAGCGGCCTTGTAGCTTTCACTGACAGGAATACTGGTTTTACCGAAGATGATGCGGCCTCGGTCGATGATACGTATTTTGCTCTTTTGTACGATGTAGGAACGGTGGACGCGCATGAAACGGGAGGCCGGTAACAGCTCTTCCATAGCCTTCATGCTCATGAGGGACAGGATGGGGCGTTGGTTGCCTTCTTCGTATATCTTGACGTAGTCTTTGAGGCCCTCCACGTAAAGGATGTTGTCCAGTTCGATTTGTACCAGCTTATAGTCGCTTTTGACGAAGATGGAAGTGATTTCGTCGTGGGGTTGGTTGAGGAGTTCGAACCAGCGTACGGCCTTGTTGGCAGCTTGGAGAAAGTCGGTATAGGAGATAGGCTTGAGCAGATAGTCCAGTGCGTTTACCTTGTAGCCATCCAGCGCATACTGTTCGAAGGCGGTCGTGAAGATGATACGGGTACGCGAATCTACCATTTTGGAAAACTCGAGTCCGTTCAGTTCAGGCATCTGGATGTCAAGAAAGAGAAGGTCGGTTTGTTTCTCAGGAAGTTCTTTCATGGCTTGTACGGCACTGGAATATTTCCCTGTCAGTTCGAGGAAAGGGGTCTTTTCCACATAGCTTTCTAGCAGGCCGAGAGCCAAGGGTTCATCGTCTACAATGGCACATTTCAGTTTCATATCTTTTATTCGTTTTGAAGTTCGTTAGTGGGATAACATTCAATGGTAAGTGTCGAATGGTATTCTTTTCCGGTTTCGTCAATTCCCTGTTTCCAGGTGTAGCGGCCGGGGTAGGAGAGTTCGAGGCGGCGACGTACTTGTTCCAGTCCGATGCCACTTCCACTCTTGTCGGTTTGCGACTTGGGGTGATAGCTGTTGATAATTTCGCAGCAAACGCAGTTGTCAGTCTGGCTGAATCGTATGCGGATATAACTGGGCTCGGTGGGCGAGATGCCGTGCTTGAAGGCGTTCTCGATGAGGGAGATAAAGATAAGTGGGGCTATCTCCGTACGGTTTTCAGGCCCGATGTCGAAGTGGGTTTCTACCGTGACATTGGCTGCCAGTCGGATACGCATTAAGGCAATATAGTTGCGGATAAAGTCCATTTCCTTGTTGAGGGGAACGAGATTCTGCTGATTGTCGTAAAGCACGTGACGTAACAGACGGCTCAGTTCCTGTACTGCCTGTTGTGCCTTGTCGGCATCGAAGGCAATGAGGGCATAGATATTGTTGAGCGTGTTGAGCAGGAAGTGAGGGTTGAGCTGACTGCGCAGATTCTTCAGTTCAGCTTCTGTACGTTGTTGCTCGGCTTCCCGACGTGCGTTTTCATTGGCAGCCCAACGCCGACTCATGCGGATGGCTGCGCTGAGTCCCACAGTGAGTATCATCGAGAAAATATCACGCAGGAAGAAAATCCACTTTGGGGGTCCGTCAGGCCGTTTTATGGGACGGAGGGTATCAGGATGTACCATGATAAATTCCTGCCAAAAATGCGATCCGGTTGCGATGAGCAAGATGCATAAGACATTGAGTGTAAGATAGGTTTTGACATGATTCCTAAATAAATACCGAGGGATGAGCAGACAGTAATTTAGGTAGAAAATAATGAGAAACGAAAGGGGAACGATACATCCATGGCGCAGATAGCTGGTCCATGTGATATTGAACCCGCTCCGGCTCATCATGAGGAACGGGAAGCCGAAGACGATACCCCAGCCAATGATGTGGGTTAAGGCTTCGACGAGATAGGGGCGTTGTGACAGGTTTTGTTTTATCATAGTGGGACAAAGATAAGATTAAATGAAGAATTAATCATGAAGAATGAAGAATTATTTGAAGGCATGGATAATACGGATATACGTGATAAAGGAGGAGCTTTATTCGTGAGAGTCCGTACAATCCATGCCTGTAAAGCGTCTTATTCGTAGCGGATAGCTTCGATCGGGTCGAGACAAGCAGCCTTCTTGGCAGGATACCATCCGAAGAACACGCCGGTGACGGTGCAGACAGCGAACGAAAGGATGACACTCCAGGGCTGGATGAAGATGGGCCAGTGGGCTACGTTCTTGACGATGAACGACGCGCCGCATCCGATGAGTACACCGATGATACCACCTGTGATACTGATGAGGATGGCTTCGATGAGGAACTGCGACAAGATGTCGATGCCACGGGCGCCGACGGACATGCGCAGACCGATTTCTCGGGTACGCTCTGTGACGGAGACGTACATGATATTCATGATACCGATACCACCTACGACGAGCGAAATGCCTGCGATGCAGGCCAGCAGGGTGGTCATCAGGTCGGTCGTGGTGTTGAGCATGGAGCTCAGTTCCTGTTGGCTGCGGATGGTGAAGTCGTCTTCGTCCGTTTCGCGCAGTTTGTGGTTGCGTCGCAGGATGGTGTTGACTTCTTCCGTGGCATAGTCGGTCATGTCTTCAGAGAGGGCCGAGGCGAAAATGCCTTCCAGATAGGTCTGGGCCAGCAGTCGTTTCATCACGGTGGTATAGGGAGCCAGTACGACGTCGTCCTGGTCCATGCCCATGGAGTTGTAGCCTTTGCTTTTTAGAACACCTACCACGCGCAGGGGGACCTGATTGAAACGGATGATACGTCCGATGGGGTCGGTACCGTCAGGGAAGAGGTTGTCTACGATCGTCTTTCCGATGACACAGACCTTGGCGGATACCTGGATATCGGCTTCGGTGAACATCTCGCCTTCTTCGACCGTCAGCTGACGTATCTCCAGATACTCTGTGCCTACACCGCTTACCGAGGAGGGATAGTTGTTGTTACCGGCAATGAGTTGTCCGCTGCTCGATACGTTAGGACTGATAGCCGAGAGAAAAGTCGTTTCGTTGCGTAACGATTCATAGTCAGTCAGCTTCAAAGTCTGCATTTCGCTGGGATCCATGCGGACACCTCCTCTGCGTTCACCTCCCGGATGGATCATGATCATGTTTGAACCCATCTCGGAGATTTGTGCCTGGATGCTCTTCTTCGAGCCTTGGCCAATGGCCAGCATCGTGATGACGGAGGCCACACCGATGATGATGCCCAGCATGGTGAGGAAGGCGCGCAACTTATTGTTGGAAAGAGCACGCAAGGCTATTTTGAATAAATTTGTTCCGTTCATAATGTTACTTGCTTTTTAGATTCAGTCCTCTTCGGGGACGGGGAGGGCGGCCAGTGCTTCGGCTGCATTCAGGATGTTCGGGTTTACGCGGTCATCCTTTACTTGTCCGTCGCGCAGAGTAATGTTGCGGCTGCTGTACTGGGCTATTTCAGGATTGTGGGTGACGAAGATAATGGTACGTCCTTCGGCATGAAGCTTCTGGAAGAGGACCAGGATTTCGAATGAAGTTCGCGTATCGAGGTTACCCGTTGCTTCGTCGGCCAGGATGACGGCGGGATTGTTGACCAGTGCACGGGCGATGGCCACACGCTGCATCTGTCCGCCGGACATTTGGTTGGACTTGTGCTCCAAGCGGTCGCCCAGACCGACGGCCACCAGGGCGTCGATGGCCCTACGGCGGCGTTCGGCGGCCGAGACTGAAGGGTTGTACATCAGCGGCAATTCCACGTTTTCTACGGCAGTGGTTTTCGGCAGAAGGTTGTAGTTCTGGAAGACGAAGCCTATCTTGCGGTTGCGCAGGATGGCGCGCTGCGGCTTGGACATGGTGCGTACGGCAATGCCGTCCAGCAGGTATTCGCCACTGGTTGGCGTGTCGAGGCAGCCCAGGGTGTTGAGCAGGGTGGACTTGCCCGAGCCCGACGTTCCCATGATGGTAACAAACTCGCCTTCGCGGATGGTGAACGAAACGCCACGCAGAGCATGTACCGTTTCATCGCCCACCTGGAAATTGCGTTTGATGTTCTGAAGTTCGATGACAACTTTGTTCATGGCTGTTTCTTTTTTTATTGTTTGCCGTTACTGCTGCTCTTTTTCTTGTCGTTTCCCGGAGGGCCAGGCATGAAGGGGCTGCGTTCGCCGGCTTCGAGTTCGGCTTCGGGTTGAGCGCCGCGGGTGATGTTGGCCTCGCAGATGACTTCTGTTCCGGCTTCGATGCCGCCTGTTATTTCAGTGTAGCTTCCGTTACTGATACCTGTGCTGACGGGGTGGGCAGTGAAGACATTGCCTTCCTTAGTCCACAGCTTGTGTTCACCTTCGCAGTCGTTGATGACGGCATCAGCTCCTACAATGGGACGGGCGGGGGTGAAGCGCAGGGCAGCTGCTGGTACGCTGTTTACACCACGTTTGTCCAGCGTGTAGATAGTGATGTTGGCTGTCAGACGAGGCTTCAGTTTCAGGTCAGGATTGGGAGCCGAAATGACAACTTCATAGGTGACTACCGTCGTGCTGCTGGTAGTACTTGTGGATGAGGAGGCTTCGCCCAGGCGGATCTGCGTAACTTCGCCTTGGAAGGTATCGTTGGGGTAGGCGTCTACGGTAAACTCTACACGTTGGCCCAGTTCTACGCCGCCTATATCGGCTTCGTCAACGTCGGCCACTACCTGCATCTGTGTCAAGTCGGCGGCAATGGTGAAGAGGGTCGGAGTTTCGAAGCCGGAAGCTACGGTCTGTCCTTCTTCCACATCCTTGCTGATGACTACACCGTCGATGGGCGAGGTGATGGTGGCATACGACAGGTTTCGTTCAGCCTTGGCCAAGGCTGCCTTGCTGCTGTCGAAGGTGCTTTTTGCCTTCAGGTAGTTATATTCGGACTGTTCGTAGTCGGTGTCGCTAATGAGGTTCTTGGCTTTCAGTCCTTTGTTGCGTTCATAGTTTTTCTTCTGATACTCGTATTCGGCTTTGGCACCGTCGTAGGTAGCTTGTGAGGAAGCCAGCTCGCTTTCCAATGTTACCTTATCCATCAGGGCGATGAGCTGTCCTTCCTTGACGATGGTGTTGTAGTCTACATAAATTTTGTCGATGATACCACTGACCTGTGTACCTACTTCGACTTCGGTGACGGGTTCGATGGTTCCGGTAGCGGTGACGAAGTTCGAGATGTCCGCCGGTCCTACCTTGACCATCTCATAGGTGACCTGCTGCTTCCGGCTGCTTCCTCCGAACAGCCATATGGCTGCTCCGGCTACGATGATGACGCCTGCCGTGAGGCTGATGATTTTCTTCTTGTTCATATTCTAAATCTAAATTTTGATTGTTTTCTATTTTGTTAGAGTTCAAACTTCTCGCCTTGATAGAACTGGAGCAGGCCGGCGTTGAGCAGTGCCATATACTTGGCCTGAAGCATTTCCTGCTGGGCGCTGAGCAGGTTGTTCTTTTCGGTGAGCAGTTCGACGGTATTCTTCATGCCGAGGTTGAACTGTTCGCTGACGAGGTCGTAGCTGGTCTGTGTGCTCTCCAGCTTCTTGCTGGCGGCCACGTATTGCTGCTGGGCGCTGTTGGCGTCGAGCCACAGGTTCTCGATGGTCTTGTAGAGCGTCTTCTGCTTGTCGAGCAGGTCCAGTTCGCTGGTCTGTTTCTGGAGTTTGGCTTTGTTGACCGACGACTTGGTTTGGCGTTTGTCAAAGATAGGAATACTCAAGGTGAGTCCCAGTGAATTGTTCCAGTTCTGCTTGACCTGTTCGGTGAAGCTGAAGTCGTTTCCGTTGGCGTTAGTGCTTCCGATTCCTGCGCTGAGGCTGATGGTAGGCATGTAACCTGCACGGGCAATCTTGATATTGAGGTCGGAAGATTCGACGTCGAGTTTGCCTGACTCAATCTCGGGGCGCATCAGCAGGGCGGTACGGTAGACATCAGCCTTGGTGGGCAGGGGCGAAAGCACCTGTGTGTCGTCGGGCATTGTCATGTCGAGGTTCATTTCCTCGCTGCCGTCCAGCTCGAGCAACTGTTTCAGCTGGAGTTTGTAGTCCTGCAGGGTGGCCTGCGAGGTGACCAGCTGATAGTTGTCGCTGCTCACCTGTGCGTCCAGCTGGGCCAGGTCGCTCTGGGCGATGCTTCCGGCCTCGAAGAGCTGCTTGCCGCGTTCGTATTGGGCCTGGCTTACTTCGAGAGTTGCTTCGTTTATCTTTACAGCTTCGGCAGCATAGAGTATCTGTACATAGACCTGCATGATGCTTTCTTCGATGGAGTTTTCGCTTTCGGCTACAGCCAGATCGGCGATACGTTGACTGAGTTGCTGTTGCTTGATGGTATTCAGACGTTTGCCACCGTTGTAGAGCGTCCAGTTGGCATCGATGCCATAGCTTCCGTTATAGGATGTCTTGCTCTGACTGGTGGTGATGTTGTCGCCGCTGATGATGGTACCGTTGGTGGTATTGGGGCGGTTTACGACGCGCTGGCTGACGCTGGCGTTGAGCGAGGGGAAGAGGTCGGCTTTGGCCGTCTTTACATCTTCCTGTGTGCTCTGTGCGCTGATGCGGTTGCGGCGGATGGTAATGTTGTGCTGCAAGGCATAGTCTATGCACGTCTGTAAGTTCCATTGCTGAGGAATGGAAGTGTCGGCTATGCTGTCGGTCTGCACGGTCGGCATCGTCTCGACGGTCTGTGCTTCTACGCAGGTGATACCTGCCAGGCAGAGAGCCGTCAGGGTGAATGTTCTTAGATCTGTCATATTGCTTGAGAATTTGGATTTTTCTACTCTATGATTTTGTATCTCTCTTCTTTTTCCTGACACAAAAGTAGTAGACTACTGGCAGATGTGAAAAAAAGATGGACATAGGGCGGATGGATAACGGCCAGTCGACAGATTTCACCGACCAATCGGCTTTTCTGTCGGTGAACAGTTTTTTTAGGTGGTGGACTATTGATTTTTCCGGTGAAAGTGGTTGGTGGTTTCAAAGATTGGATTATCTTTGTATTATTATGTTTGACCTTAAACAATGAAACAGTTTATTCTGACAGTTTGGCAATTCTATCGCGACGGCTTTCGCAGTATGAAGCTGGGGCGGACTTTGTGGCTGATTATCCTCATCAAGCTTTTTATCCTGTTTTTCATTCTTCGATTGTTTTTCTTCCCTGATTTCTTGAATCAGGCAACTGAAGGTGGAGAAAAGGATGGATATGTGAGCCATGAATTGATTGAAAGGATGCCGTAAAAAGATTCATTTATTTACAACCTAACCATTTATTTTCTGATTAAAATCTTTATTATTTATGATTGAACACATTGATTCTTCGCTGATCGACTGGTCGAGGGCACAATTTGCACTGACCGCCATCTACCATTGGATTTTTGTGCCGCTGACCTTGGGGCTGGCCGTGGTCATGGGCCTTATGGAGACTTTTTATTATCGGACGGGCGACTCTTTCTGGAAACGGACCGCCCGATTCTGGATGAAACTTTTTGGCATCAACTTCGCCATAGGCGTGGCTACAGGGCTTATTCTGGAGTTTGAGTTCGGTACCAACTGGAGCAACTACAGCTGGTTTGTGGGCGACATCTTCGGAGCACCGCTGGCCATCGAGGGTATCGTGGCTTTCTTCATGGAGGCGACGTTCATTGCCGTGATGTTCTTCGGCTGGCAGAAAGTGAGCCGTGGCTTCCACTTGGCCTCCACGTGGCTGACGGGTTTGGGCGCCACCATCTCGGCCTGGTGGATACTGGTGGCCAATGCGTGGATGCAATATCCTGTGGGGATGGAGTTCAACCCTGATACTGCTCGCAACGAGATGGTGGACTTCTGGGCCGTAGCCACTTCGCCGATGGCCGTCAACAAGTTCTTCCACACCGTCCTTTCAGGTTGGGTGCTGGGAGCCTTGTTTGTGGTGGGCGTCAGCTGCTGGTATCTGTGGAAGAAGCGCGAACGCCGCTTTGCCTTGAGCAGCATCAAGGTGGGTGCGTCCGTAGGCCTGTTTGCGGCATTGATGGCCGCCTGGACGGGCGACGGGTCGGGCTACCAGGTGGCCCAGCACCAGCCGATGAAGCTGGCCGCCATGGAGGGTTATTACGAAGGGCAGGAGGGAGCCGGCCTGGTGGCCTTCGGCGTGCTGAACCCTGCCAAGCAGAAGGCCGGCGACGGCGTGGAGCCTTTCCTCTTCCGCATGGAGATTCCCAAGATGCTTTCGTTGCTGGCCGAGCGCAAGGCCGATGCCTTTGTGCCAGGTATCAACGACCTGCTGGAGGGAGGCTACGAGCTGAAAGACGGCACGACTGCTCTTTCGGCCACAGAGAAGATGGAGCGCGGACGCAAGGCCATCGGGGCCTTTGCCGCCTATCGGGAGGCGCGTGTCCAGGGTGACGATGCGGCGGCCGAGGTCGCTTCCGTCGAGCTGAAGGAGAACATGCCATACTTCGGCTACGGATACATCAAAGACGTGCACGAGCTGGTGCCCAACGTGCCGCTCACCTTCTACATGTTCCGCGTGATGGTGATGTTGGGCGGATACTTCATCCTGTTCTTCCTCGTAGTGCTGTTCGTGGTCTTCAGGAAAGACCTGAGCCGCCTGCGCTGGTTGCAGATGGTGGCCATGCTCAGTGTGCCGCTGGGATATCTGGCCGGACAGGCAGGTTGGGTGGTGGCCGAGTGCGGACGCCAGCCGTGGACCATCCAGGACATGCTGCCCGTAGGTGCGGCCATCTCGAAGCTGGAGGTGGGTTCGGTGCAGACAACTTTCTTTCTCTTCCTGTTCCTCTTTACCGTCCTGCTGGTGGCCGAGGTGGGCATCATGCTGAAAGCCATCCGCAAGGGACCTGAGAATTCAAACGTAGACATTCATTCTTCAAATTATTGACGTTATGGCATTACTTCAACAATATTGGTGGTTTGTGGTCTCCCTGCTGGGAGCCATTCTGGTGTTTCTGCTTTTTGTGCAGGGGGGTAATTCGCTCCTGTTCTGTCTGGGTAAGACGGAAGAACAACGGCGCATGCTGGTGCTCTCGACGGGGCGCAAGTGGGAATTTACGTTCACGACGCTCGTTACCTTCGGAGGCGCCTTCTTCGCTTCCTTCCCCCTGTTTTATAGTACCAGCTTCGGCGGTGCCTATTGGTTGTGGATGATTATCCTCTTTAGCTTCGTGTTGCAGGCCGTTAGCTACGAATTTCAGCTGAAGGCGGGCAATCTGCTGGGCAAGAATACGTATCGTGCTTTTCTGGTAGTGAACGGCGTGGTAGGGCCTGTCTTGTTGGGCGGAGCGGTAGCCACGTTTTTCACAGGTTCGGCCTTCTATGTGGACAAGGGCAGCATGACGGAGACGATGATGCCCGTCATCAGCCGTTGGGCCAACGGATGGCACGGACTAGACGCACTGGGCGATCCCTGGAATGTGGTGCTGGGGCTGGCGGTGTTCTTTCTGGCACGGGTGCTGGGTGCCTTGTACTTTGTGAATAGCATTGCCGACGAAGAGTTGGTGGGCCGTTGTCGCTGTTCGTTGTGGGCCAATGCGAGCTTGTTTTTGGCGTTCTTCTTGGGCTTTCTGGTGCGCACGCTACTGGCCGACGGCTATGCGGTCGATCCTGAGACAGGACTTGTGTGCATGGAGCCTTATAAGTATCTGACGAATTTCCTCGAGATGCCTGTGGTGCTGGTGCTGTTTTTGGCAGGTGTGGTCTGTGTGCTTTGGGGCATCGGGCGTACGTTGTGGAAGAAGGGCTTCGACAAGGGCATCTGGTTTGCAGGCATTGGTACGGTACTGACAGTACTGTCTCTTTTATTGGTAGCCGGCTATAACAATACGGCTTACTATCCTTCGACGGTCGACCTGCAAAGCTCGCTCACCTTGCAGAACAGCAGTTCCAGTGAATTTACTTTGCGAACTATGGCTTATGTATCCATTCTCGTCCCCTTTGTGCTGGCCTACATCTTCTATGCCTGGCGGAGCATCGACAATCGCAAGATAGAGCGGCAGGATACGGTTGGTGAATGACAGTAGTGTTTTTCTATTATTGTCTTAAATAAAAAAGGCACGGATGCTGCAGCTCGCGAGCTGTCTGGCATCCGTGCCTGAATAATATAGAGAGTTTTTGAGTTTGCTTTATTTGACCAGTGTCGATGAGGGGTGATGACCTGTTCGGGTAGTAGCATCGGTTGCTGCATCCTTGAACTTCACTTGATAGAACTTTTCGTTCTCATAAATGGTGTTCACGCGGATATTCAGTCCTTCCTTACCTTCCAGCAAGTCTGCTATATTGTCCAGTTTATAGGAAACAATGGCCGAGCCGGGTACGAGTTGTGAATCTTCATTGGCATTATGGCGGAATTCCAATGTCACATAACCAGCCTGATCATTTTCGCCTGTTGAGGCTTCGTTTACTACCAGACTCAGCATGTGTTTTTTGTCGGGATTTTCGCTGTGCATGAACTGACATTCAATGTTCAGGTAATCCTTGCGCGTGAGCCACATCTGTGTAATGTTGATTTTGTCATCACCGATGCTGTCTTCTTTTTCAGCAGGCATGAAGTAAATATCCTTAGTCAGGATGTCTTCTATCCAACGAATTTTTGCATTGTATTCATAGCCGGGCATTTCTTCGGGCAGTTCGTCAAAGAAAACGAAAGCTCGCTGGCCGTCTACAGCTTTGTAGTTGTGCAGATTGCTCATGTCGCCGGGGAAGAGCTTACTGTCTTCATCCAAGAGGACGTAAAAATCACCTTCACTGTCACTCAGTGTCTTGATGGTTCCCACCGTAAACAGGGGATTGCTGTCGTCGTCGTCCAGACACGACTGGAATATCGGCATGACCGATAGCAGAAGTATGCACGCAATGAAAGTCGTGCGGATTTGTTTCATCATGTTCGTATGGTTTTTAATGGTTTTTGTCTGATAAACGCAGTTTTAGACAAAATACTGCATTCTGATTTGTTAAAGAAACAAAAGTGTATTTTTCTTCCCGGACGATGCAGTATTTTTGCGTCCAACGCATTTTATAGACAAACACGTGTAAAAGGAGAATGGAAGAAAAAGAATTGGCCGAACAGTGTCGGCGGGGTGACAATCGTGCCCGCCGGGAATTGTACGAACGCTATGCAGGGCGCATGTTGGCTTTGTGTCTGCGTTATTCGGGCAATCGTGAAGTGGCCGAAGATCTGCTGCACGACGGCTTTTTGAAACTGTTCTCTTCCTTTGATAAGTTTACCTGGCGTGGCGAAGGTTCGTTGCGGGCCTGGATGGAGCGGGTGATGGTGAACACAGCGCTGCAATACTTGCGACAGAACGATGTACTCAACCAAAGTACGGCTTTGGATGATCTTCCTCTTGAGGCTTACGACGAACCAGAACCTGAAGCCTGTGAAACCATTCCCCAACAAGTGTTGATGCAATTTATCAGTGGACTGCCTGCTGGTTATCGTACAGTATTCAACCTGTATGTTATGGAGGGCAAATCACATAAGGAAATTGCTGCCCAACTGGGCATAAATGAACGTTCGTCTGCTTCTCAACTGGCCAGAGCCAAGGCTTCATTGGCAGAACAGGTGAGGGCGTGGATGAAAGCGAATAGATAATACATTATATTATAGTATTAAAGATATGAGCGACGAATTGTGGTTAAAGAAAATCAAGGAACGGTTGGACGACTGTTCGGAACCTCTACCTCCCGGTGGTTGGGAGAGGTTGCAACGAGAGTTGGACAAGGCTGCTCCTGCTGCGGTTCCCCATCGGAGTCGTCTGGTGATGATGCGCCGATGGTCGGTAGCAGCTGCCGCTTCGGCATTGGTAGCGGTTGCTGCGGTCAGCCTGTGGTTGCTTCAGAGTCCTGTAGGGCAGGAGGTACGTCGTGCCGAGGTGCCCGTTGTTACTCAGCCGGACGAGATACCAGGTTCCGTTCCCGAAAACGAACAGTTGGCTTTGGCATCTGAAATTCCTTCGCGGACAAAGAATTCCAGAACAGTTGTTCCGGTGAATGTAGCAGCTGTGCCCGTGTCGGAAGCGGCAGAAAATATAGAGACCAAAGAAGGTGAAGATGTCATTGAGACAGTGCCTGTCGTAGATGTTCCCGAGGTAGAAGATGTAGCAGTTCCCAAAGAAGAGAAAAAGGAGTCTGTACGCCGTTCTACTCCGAAGAAGACCAGTCTGGACGAACCGCGTGTCATCAGTCGGTCACAAAAGAGAGAGGATGGATGGGCGTTCGGCCTGTCTGTGGGAAACCGCAGTGGTTCTTCCGATGGTGGTGATAAGGATCTTATTTATGATTCGGGACCTGGCGGTCTGGTACAGGGCAGTAACATCAACCTGAGTGCAACCACCAATGGTGTGATAGCCATTCCCGGTGAGCAGGAGCTGACGTTCAAGGACGGTATGCCTTACGTGCTGAAACGGAGCGATGAACCGGTCGATGCCAAACACCGTCAGCCTGTCAGTGTAGGTTTTTCAGTCAGGAAGAATCTGGGGCATGGCCTGTCTGTGGAGTCCGGTCTGATGTATACCTATTTGTATTCCGACCTGTATTTCGGCAAAGGCAACAACAGTGTGGAGCAGAAGCTGCACTATTTGGGTATCCCGTTGCGTGTCAACTGGAATTTTGTCGATACGCGCAAGTTCTCGGTATATCTCTCTGCCGGTGGTGCTATAGAGAAATGTGTATATGGGAAGCTTGGTGACGAAAAACAGACAGTGGATCCTGTACAGCTTTCGGTTTTGGGTGCACTGGGTGCTCAATATAATCTATCCTGGCGATGGGGTCTGTATGTAGAACCGGGTATATCTTATTATTTTGACGACGGCTCTAAAGTACAGACCATCCGCAAGGAACGTCCTTGTAGTTTTACGCTACAGGCAGGTTTGAGACTCACTTATTGAGTAGAAATTTGAAGATAACTGGTTTGGTCAGTTGACTATCACGATGGGGAAATACTCCTTGAACAGTGCTTCGGCTCGTGCCAGCTGTTCGGGAGTATTTTCTTTTATCTCTTTCAGCTGGTAGTCCAGTCCCATGGCTTCGTATTTGTGTACTCCCAGTCGATGGTAAGGTAGTATTTCCACCCGTTGTATGTTTTTGTAGGTTCCGAGTATTTCGCCCAGGTGGCGGATATCTTCTTCCGCATCGCTATAGCCGGGAACAAGAACGTAGCGCAGCCAGAAAGGACGGTTGTGTTCTTCCATCCAAGCGGCTGTACGCAGTGTTTGTTCGTTGCTTCGTCCTGTGAGCAGTCGGTGGCGTTCGGGGTTGATTTGCTTGACGTCGAGCAGCACGAGGTCGGTCAGTCCAAGCAGCGTCTCCACATGCTTGTTCCAGACACCTCCGTTGCTGTCTAGGCAGATGTGGATACCCTGCGCCTTCAACGCTTGGAACAGTGGTATCAGTGCTTCAGCCTGTACGGTAGGTTCTCCACCACTGAAGGTTATTCCTCCTTTTTTTCCGTAAAATGGTTTTTGGCTGACAGCCATCTCCAGTATTTCCTCGGGACGTGTTTCTTTGCTTTCCCCCTTCGGGTCGATGGTGTCGGGGTTGGCACAGTAGAGGCAACGGAACGGGCAGCCTTGCAGAAAGACGACGAGCCGGAGTCCCGGCCCGTCGAATGTTCCCATACTTTCGTAAGAATGAACTCTAATCATAGTTTGTTACATGCGTTCGTGGAATGAGCGGCTGATTACTTCCAGCTGGTGTTCACGGCTTAGCTTGATGAAGTTCACGGCGTAACCGGATACACGGATGGTAAGTTGCGGATATTTTTCGGGATGCTCCATGGCGTCCTCCAGCATCTCGCGGTTCAGTACGTTCACGTTCAGGTGGTGGGCACCCTTGGTGAAGTAGCCGTCCATCATTGTTACCAGGTTTTCCACACGTTCTTCGGCCGTTGGTCCCAGCGACTTGGGTACGATGGAGAACGTGTTGCTGATTCCGTCCTGCGAGTCGCGGTAGCGCAATTTGGCTACAGAGCTCAGGGAGGCGATAGCTCCGTTCTTGTCACGTCCGTGCATGGGGTTGGCACCCGGAGCGAAAGCTACACCTTTGGCGCGTCCGTCGGGAGTAGCACCTGTCTTCTTGCCATACATGACGTTGGATGTAATGGTCAGCAACGAAAGGGTAGGGCGTGCGTTTTTGTAAACAGGCAATTTCTTCAATTCTTCGCTGAAGTAGTAAACCAAGTCTACGCCGAGGTGGTCCACACGGTCGTCGTTGTTACCGAAGCAGGGGAATTCGCCTTCGATGTCGAAACCTTCAGTCAGGCCGATTTCGTTGCGACGTGCCGTCACTTTGGCATATTTGATAGCCGACAGAGAATCGAGTGCGATAGACAGTCCGGCTACACCGTAGGCCAGGTTGATGCGCGGATCTGTATCTACGAAAGCCATTTGTGCTTTCTCGTAGTAATACTTATCGTGCATGTAGTGAATGATGTTCATCGCTTCGTTGTAGACGCGGGCTATCTCGGTAAGTACCTTTTTATAGTTGGTCATTACCTCTTCGAAGTTCAGTGTGTCGCTGGTCAGTACGGGGATGCCTTTCACCATGACGGTACCCGTGTTTTCGCAACGTCCGCCGTTGATAGCCAGCAGCAAGGCTTTGGCCAGGTTGGCACGTGCTCCAAAGAACTGTATCTGCTTGCCGATAGCCTGATAGGATACACAGCAGGCAATGCCGTAGTCGTCGCAACCGCGAACCTCGCGCATCAGGTCGTCATTCTCGTATTGGATGGAGCTGGTGTCTACCGAAACTTTGGCACAGAAATCCTTGAAGCCTTCGGGCAGGTCGGGGCTCCACAGTACGGTGAGGTTGGGTTCGGGCGATGGGCCGAGATTATAAAGTGTCTGCAAGAAACGGAACGAAGTCTTCGTTACCTTTGTACGTCCGTCGTTGAAACGTCCTCCGATAGCTTCGGTCACCCAAGTCGGGTCGCCTGCAAAGATATCATTATAAGACTGCATGCGCAGGTGGCGAACCATACGCAGTTTGATGACAAACTGGTCGATAAGCTCCTGGGCGAAAGTCTCGTCAATATGTCCGTGAACCAAGTCATATTCAATGAAGATATCCAGGAAAGACGATACGTTACCCAGCGACATGGCAGCTCCATCCTGTTCTTTTACAGCAGCTAGGTAAGCCATATACACCCACTGTACAGCCTCTTGTGCCGAAGTGGCAGGGCGACTCAGGTCAAGTCCGTAGTATTCGCCCATTACTTTGATTTCTTTCAGCGCCTTGATCTGTTCGGTTACCTCTTCGCGCAAGCGGATGCGTGCGTCAGTCATGGGGCCGGTCAGGTTGCGCTTGTCTTCTTCCTTGGCTTCAATCAGGCGGTCGAGGCCATAGAGGGCCAGTCGGCGATAATCACCGATGATACGTCCGCGTGCATAGTTGTCAGGCAGTCCGGTGAGGAAGCCCAGCGAGCGGAAAGAACGTATTTCGTCAGTATAGGCGTCGAACACGCCGTCATTATGTGTCTTGCGATAGTGTGTGAAGATATCCTTCACTTTGTCATCTACTTCCAGGCCGTTTTCGCGGCAAGCTTTGGCCACGACGTTGATACCGCCGAAAGGTTTGATGGCGCGTTTCAGCAGTTCGTCAGTCTGTAAGCCGACAATCAGTTCATTTTCCTTGTCGATGTAGCCTGCTTGATGTGAAGTGATGGTGGATACTGTGGTATTGTCCAAGGAGCGGACACCGTTGTTGTTTCTCTCTTCCTCGAGTGCTTTCAGGCAAATTTCCCAGATGCGTTTGGTACGTTCGGTAGGTCCTTGCAGGAAAGATGCGTCTCCGGTGTAGGGGGTGATGTTTCTGCTGACAAAGTCAGTCACGTTGATTTCTTTGCTCCAGAGCCCGTCAATGAAAGTCTTGTTCAATTCCATAAAATTCATTCAGTTTTTGATGGGTTATAAGAAATAATTCTTTTGAGCGTGCAAAAATACATTAAATATTTCATATATATGGCATCTTTATGCGTATTTCTATGCTGAATAACATAAAAATGACAATATGTAGGTATTTTTTTTCTGAGACTATTGTATTTCAGAAAAATATTTGTACCTTTGCCCCGCCTTTGAAAAATGGAGGTACTCCCCGATGGAGTTTTGGAGAGGTGGCAGAGTGGTCGATTGCGGCGGTCTTGAAAACCGTTGTGCTGCGAGGCACCCGGGGTTCGAATCCCTGTCTCTCCGCTGAAACCTAGGACATTAGGTAGTCAAATTAAGACAAGTCCCGTAAAATCAACGTTTTACGGGACTTTTTCTATTTATCCGGTGGACAACCGAAAGACATTCAAATGCCCACTTCAGACAAAGTTCCGTTACAAAATCGTTACAGGAAAATCGGGAAAATCTTCTGTAACGATTTTCGATGTAAGTCCTTGATTTGTCGCTCATTGACGTTCAAATGTCTGTGGAAAAGAATGTGAGCTGTATATCTGAAATATAGCTTGAGTACACCTCTGAAAGTTATTGACATACATCTGAGGTGAATAAAAATCCCTGACAATGATATACTTTTAATTTTATCATTGTCAGGGATTCCAATTTATGCGATAATTATCATTTTACAAAAGATTCTCACGTTCTGTTATCTTAGCATCCGTCATCGTATAGCCTTCCAGGCTTCCATCTTTTGCCTGAATACAGATATAAGTCATCGGTTCAGCTGAAGTGCATTTTAAGTTACGGTCACATCCTGGTGATACACGTATGATTGACCCTTCTCCAATCTCGAAAACTTCATCATTTACCTGAAATTTCCCAGCTCCTGATAGAATGATGTAGTTTTCTTCATTTGCCTTATGGCTATGAAAAAACGGAACAGATGACCCAGACGGCAATGTGCCAAATGAGACCTCGCATGAAGTAGCCTCTGTAGCCTCTTTTACAAACTGCTTACCTTCAAAACCCTTGATGCAACCTATTGTTGCGTGAGCGTACTTTTCGCCCTTGTTCATAATTTTAATGCTGCTCATATTTTCTGTTTTTATAAAGATGATTAACTTTGCATTATAAACTTACTATTGTTTTGATAGTACAAAGGTAGTGCTTTTTATATTGATAAACAATAAGTTACAAAAATGTAACCCACTTACTTTAAAGTAATTATTATTGGAAATGAACAGTTTACAACTACAAGAAAATCTCAAAAAATATACCCGTATAGAGGATTGCCCTATCCGTAATGTCCTGTCAAGGTTCTCCAGTAAATGGGCCATGCTCATATTATGTGTACTTTCTGAAAATGAGGCTACACGCTTCAATACTATAAGTAAGGCAATTCCGGATATATCGCCTAAAGTACTGACCGAGACATTAAAGAATCTTGAAGCTGACGGATTGGTCAGAAGAAAGCTATATGCTGAAATACCACCAAGAGTCGAATATTCCCTGACGGAGCTGGGACAAAGCCTGATTCCTATACTAAACAATCTTATAGCATGGGCATTAGAACATTTTGCATATATGTCAAAATGCAAGAAACTTTAGATCTGATATGCGATGTGAAATGGTAACCCGGAGACCAAGGTGAGAAAAACAATTGATTTCCATTCAATAAATACTTCTTGTCGGCTAGGCCTTATACTGCAACAATAGTATTTGGGCATGATATATAGGGGGATCGGTCCTATTGAATACATGAAAACCAATACCCTCTTTAGCTCCGTAAAGTCCCTCTTTAGCGCGCTAAAGTGCCACTTTACGGAGCTAATGTTGATGTTTAGGGTGGGTAATGTTGGCTATGGAATTTTAGTCTTCCCGGGTGTATTCCTCGATGTCGCGGATGGCCTCCTTGGCTTTGCGACGTTTATTCTTGAGATACCGCAGGCCTATGACGGCTCCGGCCACGAACCCGACACCTCCTCCGATGCAGATGGATTCTCCGCTTTCTTTGGGGTAGCTCTCAATGATGAACCAAACAATCCATAGCAGGGCGAACGGCAGTCCGAAACACAGCCATTTCAGCCCCAGACGGTTCATGCGTATCAGGGCTTTGCTGATGTCCACCAGATTGTCGGTCGATATTTCTTGGATGTTTACGCCTTTGTGGCTGTATATCTGATACAGGCAGGCGGCAATCAGAAAGAGGGAAGTGACGACACAGAACATCCATGAATAGTTCATCCAGATGAAAAACATATTGCAATAGATCAGGGCAAACGGAATTCCTATATACATGAGTCTCTTATTGCGATTGATATAGGTTAGTTTTTCCCGGGTGGATTGCATCATCATTTTTTCGTTGATAATGGTTTCTTTGGCCAGCTTGTCTTTCAATAACTGGATTTGTTGTTTCATTTCTTCCAGTTCGAAGTTATCTTGATACTTTTCCATACTGATGCGTTTTTAGCGGTTCGACATTTTTTTCAACTCCTCCTTGATGCGATACAGGCGCACGGATACGTTTTTAGTCGAGATGCCGACGATGGCACCTATCTCTTCGTAACTCATGTTTTCCAGCCATAGCAGGACGATGGCACGATCGAAAGGCTTGAGCCGGTGGATGCGGTCGTAGAGTTGCCGGATTTGCCGGGAGTCTTCGTCCTTGTCTTCAAACAGGTTGATGTCCATAGTCAGTGGGAGGGTGACCCGCTTCTGCTTTTTCCGTTCGTAGGAGATACAGGTGTTGAAGCTCACCTTCCAAATCCAGGTGTCAACGCTGCTGCGGTTTTGGAAAGATGCGTAGCCTTTCCACAGATTGATGAGTACTTCCTGAAACAGGTCGCTGACTTCATCGGAATCTTTCGAGAACATGAAGCACACCGTGTAGATGGTGCTTTTGTGTTCCCTGATCATTTGCGCAAATGTAGTATCCAATGTTTCCATATCGAATTAAGTAGTTGTTTTTTGTCCGTTAGACGCAGGCGCCGTCGGAAAAACTACACAAAAATAGAACTTTTTGGGGAGGAATATGAGAAAGTGGTAAAGAGTGACTGGCCGATTGTAGCATGAAGGCGCGGATTACGCGGGAATTCACGGATCTTTTTTAGTCTTTTCCGTGCTCTTCCGCGTAATCTGCGCCTTAATAATGTACTTTATATATTTAAGGATGACAGTTCGTATTATTGCTTCTTCAGCGTGAACTCCAATTTCTGCAATCCTAGTTTGTAGACATTGGCAAGAATCAGTGCGTAATGCAGTTCTTCGCCTGCCTGCATGGAACCTGTGATGTGATTGAACTCGTCCTCCGGAACTACATCCTTGAACATCGGTCCCGATGAACCGTTTCTGATCAGGCGGATTTCATCAGTAAGGGGTGACAAAACATAAATATAAGTCGCCATATAGGGGATACGTTGGAAGTCTATCCAATTCGGATCATCTTTAGGGAGAATGTTTTCTATCCAAAGCCGGGCCATATCATAAGATGGTAACCGATCACCGTTATTATATCTTATATTACCTTCACTGTCAACCAACAGTTCTTTTCCCATAGCAATAGCATACTTGTTGATGGGGCATGATTCTTCGTACTCGATATCTTCTTCCGATTGGATTTCTTTGTCATCCGGTATTTCAGGCTCAGTGACAAGCCGGTCCTGAAGAATGGATACAAGCGTATAGGTGCGGTCTGGAGCATCCATCGGCGGATTGGCAAGAATGGTTCTTTTGACCCGAAGTTCATATTCATGCTCTTTTTCGTAGGTGAAGCCTTCGATGGCACCGAAAGCAAGCGGTTGCCATTCTTTGAAATTGTCTTCAGTCTTGATGAGCATACATTCTATGGGGTGTTCTTTATCGGTATCGGAGGGGGCATACATGATGCCTGTTTCCGAAGAAACTGACATGGCAATCTCTTTCACGATATCTGTCGGCTTGTCGTCGTCATTGCAAGCTGTCCAAAAGAGACTGATGAACGTAAACAGGGGAATGATAAATCTGTTCATGGTTATACAATTTCTCTATGGGCTCAATAGAGGTTTAAGGTTTGGAATACAGAAACGTGAGCCGATTATGCCGTTTTTCAAGTATGAGACAGGCATAGCGTTTCTTCTTTTTCTCTCTCATGCGTATAGGTTTGGAAGGATATTCTTAACCCGATTACAAAGATAGTAAACCTGTTATAAATTTCTAGCATCGGACGTGATTTTTCCTTTTCGCTTGTTCAAAGCTGTTTGCTTTTGAAATGGAAGTGTTATCTTTGTACTGAGGTGTACCATTATTAAGCGTATGAAAAAAAGTCTGATATTTTGTCTGTTTATTCTTTGTAGTCTCTGTCGGGTACAAGGCCAGACTGAAGTTTGCCTGGTGGGGACGAAACATAATCCTTGTACGTATTTCAATAGTGATAGTGTTTATGCCATCCTGTTGCGGGTTCAGCCCGATGTGGTGTTGATAGAGCTGGATTCTACTTTCTTCGACAAAAATTTCCGCTTCGATCTGGAGAAGTATCCCGACCTTCTGTCGACTAATGAAAACATAGGAACGCATCGCTACCAGCAGGAACAGGGCGTAGATTTACGTCCTTTCGAAATTACAGGCCGAAACGAATGGTATCGGGAGCACCGGTACTTTGAACGGCAGGACAGCATGTGGCGCGACGCATTGTCCTTGTATCGGGCGGATAAACTGAGCCGGAAGAATCGGGAAGATATGGAGCTGATCCTCCAAGTGATGAACTATAATGATATGGAATTCGCTTCACCGCGTGACATGAATTCCAGCATGACGATGGGATATTTGTCGCTTCGTGAGTATATTCTTTATCAGAAACTGGTGTCCATTGTGGAAACAGAGGAATTGCTCAGCCGTTGGCAAAGCTTCGTTCGTCTTTGGTCGTCCCGTTGGTATGAGCGCAACGAGGTGATGGCTGCCAATATCCGGCGGATGGCCGAAGCCTATCCTGGCAAGCGTCTGTTGGTATTGGTTGGCCTGGAACATAAACCCGGACTTCTGAAGTTGTTGAAGGCGTGTGACGGGTTAGTGCTTAAAGAGTATTGGGAGTTTTAGAAGTAAGTCTGTAGTCGGATAAAAGGAAATATCTGTTGAAGTTGGGGCGTTTTTCCATGGATTTTCCGTAAGTTTGTCGAAACCAAGATTTGATTGAATGATGAAAACAACCGATATACTTGAGAATTTGAAAATAGAACAGTTGAACCCTATGCAGGAAGCCGTGGGTAGGGCATATGGGGAATGCAGAAGTCTGATTGTCCTTTCGCCTACGGGTTCGGGAAAGACGCTGGCATTCCTCCTGCCGCTGGTACAACGCTTGTCGGCTTCGACGGAAGAGGTACAGGCTGTGGTGCTGGTGCCATCGCGCGAACTGGCGTTGCAGATCGAGGGTGTGTTCAAGGCCATGAACACGGGCTTCAAGGTGATGAGCTGCTATGGTGGGCGTCCGGCTATGGACGAACACCGCACGATGAAGAGTCTGAAGCCGGCGGTCATCATAGGAACGCCCGGCCGTATGAACGACCACCTGCATAAGGAAAATTTCGGAGTAGCGCAAATCAAGACGCTCGTGATCGATGAATTCGATAAATGTCTGGAGTTCGGTTTTCAGGAAGAGATGGCCGAAGTGGTGGGCCAGCTGCCCCGGCTGGAGAAGCGAGTGTTGCTCTCGGCTACCGATGCCGAAGAAATTCCTCAGTTCACGGGAGTGGAAGAAGGGGATAGGGGAGTGGTGAAACTCGATTTTCTGGAAGGTGAAGTCGTTTCTTCCCGTCTGAACCTGCAACAGGTGCTTTCTCCTCAAAAAGACAAGCTTGAGACCCTTTATCGGTTGCTTTGCACCGTAGCCCATAAGCCGACACTCGTGTTTGTTAATTATCGTGAGAGTGTGGATCGTGTGGTTTCCTTCCTGAAGTCGAAGAAGTTTCCTTGCGAAGCCTTTCATGGCGGCATGGAGCAGCCCGACCGCGAACGGGCGCTCTACAAATTCCGTAACGGCAGTTCGCCTGTGCTGGTATCGACCGACCTGGCTGCCCGCGGACTCGACATTCCCGGCATCGAGAATGTGGTCCACTACCACCTGCCCGTTAATGAAGAAGCTTTCACGCATCGCAACGGACGTACGGCCCGATGGGATGCCACCGGCTCGTCGTTCCTGCTTCTTCATGCCGAAGAGCGTCTGCCTGAATATATCCATCAAGATGTTCCCGTTTTCGATTTACCTGAAGAAACACCCAAACCCGTCAAGGCTCGTTGGACAACTTTATATATAGGTAAAGGAAAAAAGGACAAGCTGAATAAGGTGGACATCGTAGGTTTTCTATATAAGAAAGGTGGGCTGTCGCGCGAGGATGTCGGTCAGGTCGACGTGAAGGATCACTATGCCTTTGTGGCCATCCGTCGCAGTAAGGCCAAACAGGTGCTTGCTTTGGTTCAAGGTGAAAAAATCAAGGGAATAAAGACGCTTATTGAAGAAGCGAAGTGATTTTAGAAGCTGTTTTAACTTACATTTTGTAAAGTAGATATTGGAATATTTCCCTGAAAATAAGTGTAAATTTTACATTTTGATACTTCTTTACCCTGATTATTGCTATCTCTACATAACAAAATAGTGTATTTATTGTGTGTAAAGCAATAAAATGGAAAGCATTTTGCCCTGAAAAGCGAGAAATTGGATAGAAAAATTTGGATTATAGAAATAAATCCGTAATTTCGCCTTGTCGAAAGACATAAATAACGCATCGTATAACCAAAACTTTGTTACAATGAAAAAGCATAATTTCAGTGCAGGACCCTCTATCCTTCCGCGTGAGGTCATCGAAGAAACAGCTAAAGGTGTATTGGATTTTAATGGCTCCGGACTTTCCGTTATGGAAATCAGCCATCGTTCCAAAGATTTTCAGGCCGTGATGGACGAAGCCGTTGCTTTGTTCAAGGAATTGCTGAATATCCCTGACGGTTATTCCGTTCTGTTCCTCGGTGGTGGTGCCAGTACCCAGTTCTGCATGGTTCCCTATAATTTCCTCGAAAAGAAAGCTGCTTATCTGAATACGGGCGTATGGGCCAAGAAAGCTCTGAAGGAAGCCAAAGGTTTTGGCGAGGCTGTAGAAGTGGCCAGCTCGGCAGAAGCTACATATACCTATATTCCGAAGGATTATACCATCCCGACAGATGCCGACTATTTCCACATCACGACGAACAATACCATCTATGGTACGGAAATCCTGAAAGACATTGACTCTCCCGTGCCTTTGATTGCCGACATGTCGTCCGATATCTTCTCTCGTCCGATCGACGTATCCAAATATACTTGTATCTATGGCGGTGCACAGAAGAATCTGGCTCCTGCCGGTGTGACCTTCGTTATCGTGAAGAACGAGGCTGTAGGCAAGGTTTCCCGCTATATCCCGACCATGTTGAACTATCAGACACACATTGATGGTGGTTCCATGTTCAATACGCCTCCCGTACTGCCCATCTATTCGGCCATGTTGACTCTCCGTTGGATCAAGGCTCAGGGTGGTGTGAAGGAAATGGAGCGTCGTGCCATTGAGAAAGCCAACATGCTGTATGCTGAAATTGACCGCAACAAGCTGTTTGTGGGTACGGCTGCCAAGGAAGACCGTTCGCGCATGAACATCTGTTTCGTGATGGCTCCCGAATACAAGGAACTGGAGGCTGACTTCCTGAAGTTCGCTACCGAAAGAGGAATGGTGGGCATCAAGGGTCACCGTTCGGTAGGCGGTTTCCGTGCTTCTTGCTACAACGCCATGCCGAAGGAAAGCGTACAGGCCTTGATCGACTGCATGCAGGAATTTGAGAAACTCCATTAATTAAAATAAATCAATTGTTGTTCACCATAGATTGCACAGATTACCACAGATACTCTTATGGGATGATGACTGTGATGATGGGTGTATTCTGTGGTGAATTCTTTTTCCAACCATTTAAAACACTATAGTTATGAAAGTATTGGTAGCAACCGATAAGCCGTTCGCCAAAGTGGCCGTCGACGGTATCCGTAAAGAAATAGAAGCAGCCGGTTACGAACTGGCTTTATTGGAAAAATATGGCGAAAAGGCTAAATTGCTGGAGGCTGTGGCCGATGCAGATGCCATTATTATCCGTAGCGACATTATCGATGCTGAAGTGCTCGATGCCGCCAAGCAACTGAAGATTGTGGTACGTGCCGGTGCAGGTTACGACAACGTGGATTTGGAAGCCGCCACGGCTCACAACGTATGCGTGATGAACACACCGGGCCAGAACTCCAATGCTGTAGCTGAGCTGGCATTCGGTCTGATGGTGATGGCTGTACGCAATATGTACAATGGTACTTCCGGTTCTGAGCTGAAGGGTAAGAAGCTGGGTATTCATGCCTATGGCAACGTAGGTCGTAACGTGGCACGCATCGCCAAGGGCTTCGGTATGGACATCTATGCTTACGATGCTTTCTGTCCGAAAGAAGTGATCGAGGCCGATGGTGTGAAGGCGGTTGCCAGCGCTGAAGAGCTTTATTCGACTTGCGACGTCGTTTCTCTGCACATTCCTGCTACGGCTGAGACGAAGAACTCCATCAACCATGCCCTCGTTGGCCGTATGCCGAAGGGTGGTTTGCTGGTGAACACAGCCCGTAAGGAAGTCATCAACGAAGCCGAGCTCATCCAACTGATGGAAGAGCGTGCTGACCTGAAGTACATGACCGACATCATGCCTGCTGCTCATGAAACGTTTATGGCCAAATTCGCAGGTCGTTATTTCTCTACACCGAAGAAGATGGGTGCCCAGACCGCCGAGGCCAACATCAATGCCGGTATCGCTGCCGCCAAGCAGATTGTCGGCTTCCTGAAAGACGGTTGCGAGAAATTCCGTGTGAACAAGAAATAATAGTAATTCAGATTTCAGAAACTGTAACATGGCAACAATCAAACCATTCAAAGGCATCCGTCCACCACAGAATCTGGTGGAGAAAGTTGCATCACGCCCCTATGACGTGTTGAACTCCGACGAAGCCCGTGCCGAGGCAGAAGGTAATGAGATGTCTCTCTATCATATCATCAAGCCCGAGATAGACTTTCCTGTAGGTACCGACGAGCACGATCCGCGTGTCTATCAGAAAGCTGCCGAAAACTTCCAGATGTTTCAGGACAAAGGATGGCTGGTGCAGGACGAGAAGGAAAACTATTACATCTATGCCCAGACGATGAATGGCAAGACGCAGTTCGGTCTGGTGGTAGGTGCATACGTGCCCGACTACATGAACGGTGTCATCAAGAAGCACGAGCTGACCCGTCGCGACAAGGAGGAAGACCGCATGAAGCACGTCCGCGTGAACAATGCCAACATCGAACCCGTGTTCTTCGCCTATCCCGACAACAAGACGCTCGATGCTATCATTGCCCGCTATACGGCACAGAAACCTGTTTATGACTTTATCGCTCCGGGTGATGGTTTCGGACATACGTTCTGGATCATCGACCAGCAGGAGGATATCGACGCCATTACACGCGAATTTGCCAAGATGCCTGCCCTTTACATTGCCGACGGACATCATCGTAGCGCTGCCGCTGCCTTGGTGGGCGCCGAGAAGGCCAAGCAAAATCCCAACCATCGGGGCGACGAAGAGTATAACTACTTCATGGCCGTCTGCTTCCCCGCCAACCAGCTGACCATCATCGACTACAACCGCGTGGTGAAAGACCTGAACGGACTGACGCCGGCGCAGTTCCTCGAAGCGGTGGGCAAGAACTTCATCGTTGAAGAAAAAGGTACGGACATCTACAAGCCCACGTGCCTGCACAACTTCTCCCTTTATCTGGACGGCAAGTGGTATAGCCTGACCGCCAAGCCGGGTACTTATGACGACAACGACCCCATCGGTGTGTTGGACGTCACCATCTCCTCCAACCTCATTCTGGACGAGATACTCGGTATCAAGGACCTCCGTTCGGACAAACGAATCGACTTCGTAGGCGGAATCCGCGGTTTGGGTGAACTGAAGAAGCGTGTGGACAGTGGTGAAATGAAAGTGGCTCTGGCCCTCTATCCGGTCAGCATGAAACAGCTGATGGACATTGCCGATACGGGTAACATCATGCCACCCAAGACGACGTGGTTCGAACCCAAGTTGCGTTCGGGGCTCATCATTCACAAGTTGGAATAAAAGGTGCGGGGAGATGTTCCCGTCAAGATAGATACGCCCTTTTCTGTGAAAAGAAAACGGTGCTTTTCGGATACGAAAGCATTGTTTTCCTTAGTGGAAAAGGGCGTATTGTTTATTGTTGGTCCAATGTCTTTCGGGCGGCTTCGACTCCACTTTGGATGATACGGCGGGCGTGATGGAACTCCATCATGTCGTAGTCGTGGGCAGACATCCGGATAAGGATGTCGGGTTTGAAGCGTTCGATGTCGTAGCGGGTAATTTGCTGCATCATCAGGCGCGACGATTCGGCCAGGAGTTTGTAAGGGTTCATGCGGCGGCGTTTACCGTTGTCGATGGGAGCATTGACATCGACGGCCACAAGCAGATCGCCTGATGTACGAATGGCGTGGCGCAGGGGCAGGGGATTGAGTAAGCCTCCGTCCACCAGTATGCGTCCTTCCGTGCGGACGGGACGGAACACCATGGGAATGGAGATAGAAGCACGAATGGCGTTGAATAGACTGCCAGAGGTGAATTTCACCTCCTGCTCGCTCACGATGTCCGTGGCCAGGGCGGCATAGGGAAGGGGGAGATTTTCGATGGGCACGTCGGGGACAATCTGTTTCAGTTCGCGGATGAAGCGGTCGCCCTTCACCAGGCCGTCGCGGCTCAGAGTGAGGTCGGCCAGCTGGAACATTTTGCGTTTGTCCCAGCTGCACAGCCATTCTTTGCATTCGGTCATCCGTCCTGTGGCATACATGGCACCCACCATGGCTCCCATGGAGCTGCCGGTGATGGAGGCGATTTCGTAGCCGTATTCCAACAGGGTTTCTATCACACCGATGTGTGCAATGCCACGGGCGCCGCCCATGGAGAGTACGAGGGATATTTTCTGTTTCTCCATAAATTTACAATAAACAATGTATAATAGAGAGGAAAGTTCAGAAACGTTCGTCGTTGCGCCGTTCCTCATTGGCTTTTTCGGGTTCGGTCTTTTTCAGTCGTGCGCCGCAATACTTGCAGTAGAGGGCTTCGAAGTCGTGACCGTCACGGTGGCAACGGGGACAGCGTCGCTTCTCCAGCTTCTTATGTTCGCTCACCATCGTAGCCGAGACAATGCCCGTAGGGACGGCTATGATGGTGTAGCCGATGAGCATAATGACGGCCGAGAGGAAGCCGCCCACGGGGGTAACGGGCGTGATGTCGCCATAGCCGACGGTCGTCATGGTGACGATGGCCCAGTAGATGCTGTTGGGGATGTTGTTGAATTGCGAACCCGTGGCATCGCCTTCGATGGCATACATCACCGTGCCCATGGATGTGACGAGGATGAGCACGAAAAAGAAGAAGATGAAAATCTTCGGTGCACTGATCCATAGCGACCGCAAAAGCAGGTTGCCTTCGTTGATGAAGGTAAAGAGCTTGAAGATGCGGAAGATGCGGATGAGGCGGAAGGCACGGATGACGAGCAGATAGTGCGTGCCGTGCAGGAAGAAGCTCAGATAGACGGGCAGCGTGGCCAGCAGGTCGACGATGCCGAAGAAGCTGAAGATGTACTTCCGCGGTTGCTTCAGGCAGTACACACGTGCCAGGTATTCGATGGTGAAGAACAGCGTGAGCACGTACTCCACGACCCTCAGCACCAGGTATGCCGAATGGGGGAAGATGTGCATACTTTCCAGGATGACGAGCAGCACGCTGAGCACGATGCTGCCAATGAGTATGATGTCGAACAGTTTGCCTTTGGGCGTATCCGATTCGAATACGATGGAGTAGATTTTCTGTTTCAGTTCTTCGTTGTGCAGGAAGTGATGCCAACGTTGGTGTAGGATGGAGAAGTATTTCATCATGCTTTTTGCTTGGTTATTGTATGGCAAAGTTAGCAATAAATATGAAATAAGCCCGCACGGTTCATCACGAATGGTGCGGGCTTCAGGTTGACTTCATAATAAATTGGTTTATGAAGAGAGAGTAGATTTAGTTAACACGGTATTAGAGATGCTTTTATTGGTCAGCTCCTCCACCCAAAGCATGGTAGAGGTTGATGACTCCCTGTATTTCGCTGTAGCGGTCGGATGCCAATGTCAGTTGGGCCGAGAGAAGTGATTGGCGGGCGGTGAGCACTTGTAGATAGTTCACCGTACCATATTGCATCAGCAGGCGGGTATCCGAAACGGTGGTTTCCAGCTGCTTCACTTGCTCCATGTCCAACAGAATCTGTTCGCGGGCTGTCTGCCATTGGATGAGGGCATTGTTCACCTCTTGTCCGGCATCGAGCAACGACTGTTTGAAGGCCAGTACCGCTTCCTCTTGTTGAGCTTTGGCTATTTTCAGATTGGCAATGTTTTGTCCACGATTGAAGAGTGGCTGTACGAGAGATCCCACTGCCTGCAGGAGCCAGGCACCTGGATTGGTGATGGCTGCTCCGCCACTATTGGTCCATCCTGCACTTCCACTTAGCGTGATACTGGGGTAGAAGGTCGAACGGGCGGAGTTGGTCGCATAGAAGGCTTGCATCAGCGAGGCTTCAGCCTGGCGTACATCCGGACGGCGTGACAGCAGTTCGATAGGCAGGCCTACGGACATACGGTCGGGGAATTGCTGGTCGTTCAGCGTGCCTCGCTCGAGGCGGTGAGGAACTTCGCCGATAAAGACGCATAAGGCGTTTTCCTGCTCGGCTACCTGTCGCTGGAGTGAGAGGAGCGACGACTCGGCACTGAGCCGTGAAGCTTCGGCCTGGCTCAATGTAGCACGATCGGCTTCGCCTGCATTCATCAGGGCGTGGAGAGACTTGACATATTCACGCCAGCTTTCGGCTGTTTGCGTGGTGACTCTTACCTGTTCGTCGAGCATCAGCAGGGCATAGTAGCTGTCGGCTACGGTGGCTATGACTTGTGTCTGCATAGCCTGCCGGTAGGCCTCGCTTTCGAGCAGGGCGGCACGGGCGCCGCGTTTGGCGTTGGTTAGCTTTCCGAAGAGGTCGATTTCCCACGAGGCAGAACTTCCCAGCGAGTAGGTCTTCTGCGTCTTGCTTCCGTCGAAGCTGGAGAGATTTCCTTGCGGTTCGAGCTGCAGGGATGGCAGGTAGGCTAGCTTGGACGACATCAGGGTGGCCTGTGCTTCCTTGACACGCAAGGCAGCTGTCTGCAGGTCGGTGTTGGCCTCTAGGCCACGGTGTATAAGCGACTGGAGACATGGGTCGGTGAACAGTTCCTCCCATCCCAACGAGGCGATGGACGAGGCTGTGTCGGGAGCGGCGTCGGAACGATAGAGGCTGTCGGCCTGTACTGTACCCAAGTCGGGCCGTTCGTATTTGTTATATATGCCGCAACCGGTTGTCAGTACGGACAGGGTGGCTATCAATATCTTTTTCATTCTCTTTTTCTGTTATGGTTTGTATAATTGTCAGTCCTCTTCGTGTTTGCGGGCAGGCATCAGTCTTTCCTGCAAGGTCTGGAAGACAATGAACAGTGTGGGCACCACGAAAAGCAGCGCCAATGTTCCGACGATCATTCCGCCTACGGTTCCTACACCTAGGGAGATGTTACCGTTGGCTCCGGCACCCGAGGCAACAACCAGTGGAAACAGACCGATGATCATCGTAAGGGCTGTCATCAGGATGGGGCGCAGACGGACGCCGGCTGCCGATACGGCTGCCTGTGCGATGGTCATGCCCTGACGGCGGCGGGCTGAGGCATACTCGGTCAGCAGGATGGCTGTTTTGGCCAGCAGACCGATCAGCATGATGAGACCTGTCTGCATGTAGATGTTGTTTTCCAGTCCCCACATTTTGGCGAAGAGGAAACTTCCCATCAGTCCAAACGGTACACTCAACATGACAGCCAACGGTACGAAGATACTCTCATATAGGGCGCAGAGGATGAGGAAGACGAAGATGATGCAGATGGCGAAAATGATGACCGTGTTGCTTCCGCTTCCGGCCTCTTCACGCGTGATACCACCGAACTCGTAGCCGTAGCCGACGGGCAATGTCTCCTTGGCTACTTCGGCAATGGCGGCAATGGCTTCACCCGTACTGTAACCGTCGGCCGGAAGGCCGTTCACCTGGATGGAACTGTAGAGGTTGAAACGGCTGAGCGTCTCAGTTCCGTATACTTTGGTCAAGGTGACAAACTGTCCGATGGGGGCCATCTCACCCGACGAGGTACGTATGAACATATTGTTCAAGGCGTTCTTGTCCAGACGATAAGTCTTGTCGGCCTGTACCATGACGCGGTAGAGTTTGGAGAAACGATTGAAATTGGACGAATAGTTTCCGCCGATGAAGCCTGACAGAACGCTGAGCACATCGGTAGTCGTAACGCCTGCGCGTTGGCATCGGGCGGCATCCACTTCGACGGTATATTGCGGGAATTTTGTGTCAAATGAAGTATAGGCCATCTGGATTTCGGGACGCTGGTTCAGAGCAGCGATGAAATCCGTGGTATATTTCTGTAATGTGTTGATGTCGCCACCTGTACGGTCTTGTACATAGAGTTCGAAGCCGTTTCCCATACCGTAGCCCATGATGGTGGGTTGGGCAAAAACGAAGAGCTTAGCCGATTTGATATTGGCTGTGCGACGGTAAATCTCGCTGATAACAGCATTGATGTTGTCTTGGCTTTTTGTCCGTTCGTCCCAGGGTTTCAGTTTGATGATGAGCATACCACCTGACGGTGCCTGTCCGCCCATCATACTATAGCCGCTGACATTGGAATAACGGGATATTTGTGGAATGTCTTTGATACATTTCTCGACTTCGGACATGGCTTTGATGGTCTGCGAGAGGCTGCTGCCCGGAGGAGTGGTGACGTTCATAAAGATACAGCCCATGTCTTCCTCGGGGACCAGACCTGTCTTGGTCGTTTTCATCAAGACCACCAGCAAGGCGATACTGGCTACCAGGGCAGTTCCTACTATCCATTTGCGACGGAAGAACCACTTCACTCCACCTTTGTATCGAAGAATCAGACGGTTGAACGAAGCTTCGAAAGCCTGGTGGAAACGGGAAGAAAAACTTAGTTTCTGGCCGGTAGAGGTATCGATGTGCGGTGTCATGATCAGGGCACACAAGGCAGGACTCAGGGTAAGGGCGTTGATGGCCGAAATGCCCACGGCAACAGCCATAGTCAAACCAAATTGCATGTAGAAGGTTCCGCTGGTGCCTCCCATGAACGAAGAAGGAATGAACACGGCCATAAATACCAGTGATGTGGTAACAATGGCAGCTGCAATGCCGTCCATGGCGCCCGTCGTGGCTTTATAAGGTGAACGGACACCTTCGTCGAACTTGGCCTGTACCGCCTCGACCACTACAATGGCATCGTCAACTACCGTACCGATGACCAACACAAGCGCGAAGAGTGTCAACAGGTTGAGGCTGAAGCCGGCTATATAAAGGAAAGCAAACGTACCTACCAGCGACACGATGATGGACACAGCAGGAATGATGGTGGAACGTACGCTTTGCAGGAAGACATACACAACGAGGATAACGAGGATGATGGCTTCAATCAAGGTCTTCACTACTTCGTTGATGGAGGCGTCGAGGAAGTCCTTCGTACTCATCAGGTCGGTCAATACCAATCCTTTTGGCAACTCTTTGGCTATTTCTGCAGTCAGTTTGTCGATTTCTTCAATGATTTCGTTGGCATTGGAACCGGCTGTTTGCGAAATCATACAAGTGGCACCCGGATGACCGTTGATCTCACTGTTGTAGGCATAACTTTGGGCACCAAGTTCAACTTTAGCAATATCCTTCAGACGGAGTACTTCACCGTTTGAGAGAGATTTGATAACGATATTGCCGAATTCTTCAGATGTTTCGTATCGTCCGCGGTATTTGAGGGTGTACTGATAGGTGTTTTCCGAATCCTCACCCAGCGTACCGGTAGCAGCTTCTACATTTTGGTCACCTAGAGCACTGATAACGTCGTCGGGTACCAGCGAATACTGAGCCATGACTTGGGGATTGAGCCAGATACGCATCGCGTAGTCGCCACCCATCACGTTCACATTACCTACACCAGTGATACGTGAAAGACGAGGTTCGACGTTAATCTTGAAATAGTTGTTGATGAATGTCTGGTCATAGCTGTTGTCGGGACTGTAGAGGGCCAGAATTTTCAGCATACTGTTTTGCCTTTTTTCTACGGTTACACCGATTTTGGTCACTTCAGCCGGCAAAAGACCCTCGGCTTCGGACACACGGTTCTTGGTGTTGATGGTAGCCATGTCGGGGTCTGTACCCTGCTTGAAGTAAACAGTGATGCTTCCCGAACCGTTGTTGGTGGCGGTAGAGGTCATGTAGGTCATGTTTTCTACACCGTTGATGGCTTCTTCCAGTGGGACAATGACACTCTTTTGTACGGTTTCGGCATTGGCACCTGTATAGCTGGTCGATACCGATACGGTAGGTGGTGCGATGTCGGGATATTGTTCCATAGGCAGATTGAACAGGCTGATGAGGCCCAGCATCAATATCAAAACTGATATGACGCATGCCAGAATGGGGCGGTCAATGAATGTTCTAAGTTTCATAACGTAATCCTCCTTTCAGATTTAATTGGCAGGTGCGTTATCGGCTGTTGGGGTACCTACTACGGTTCCTTCCTGAACCAGACCGGCTCCTTCGGCAATGATGGTTTCACCTTCTTCCAGTCCGCTTTCTACAATGTATTCTTTTCCATTGTTTACGGGGAATACGCTCACTTGGGAAGATGTAGCCTTTCCGTCTACTACTTTATATACGAATATTTTGTCCTGGATTTCGTAGGTAGCTTCCTGGGGAACGATGAGTACGTTTTCCTTTATATAAGGAAGGACGACAGTTCCGCTTCCTCCGTTGCGCAGTATGTGTTCGGGATTTGGGAAAGTAGCCCTTAGGCTTACAGCTCCCGTACTGGTGTCAATTGTTCCGCTGATGGCGTCGATGCGTCCCTTATGGGCATATGTCAGTCCATCGCTGAGTTTCAGTTCTACTTCGGGCATTTGCTTCATGGCTTCATCCAGTGTTTTGTACTGACGTATCAGTGAAAGTACCTGGCTTTCGGTCATGGAGAAATAAACATACATCTCTGTATCGTCGGACACGGTAGTGAGGGGTGTAGTGATCGATGCGTCTACCAAGGCTCCTACACGATAGGGGAGCATACCCGACACACCGTCTACAGGACTTTTCACTTCGGTATACGATAGGTCATTACGTGCGTTCACTTCTTCAGCTTTGGCTTGTGCCAGTGTAGCTTCGGCTTGTAGCAAACTGTTGCGTGCAGTTTGTAGATCGAAGGCTGATACTACGTTCTCTTTGAAAAGTTGTTCTTTACTGTCTGCTGTCAGTCGGGCCGTGGCTACCGAGGCTTCGGCGCTTTTGACGTTGGCAATGGCTGTTTCGAGGGCTGCTTTATAAGGCACTTGATCTATGATGACCAGTGTCTGTCCTTTTTTTACTTGAGCTCCCTCGGCAATACATACCTGGGTGATGGTTCCGCTAACTTGCGGGCGTATTTCTACACTTTGTCGTCCGTTGATGACGGCTGTATAACTTTGACTCAGTGTACGTGATCCGCGTGACACTTCCATTGTTTTGTAGTTTCCTCCGTTCATATTTAGAGGAGCATTCTTACATGCGGTGGCAAGCAGGAGGCAGAGGCTCCATGTGCTTGCGCGTAAAAACATTCTTTTCATTCTTAACTTAATTCATTTAAATGATTATGGCCGCAAAGTTATCGGCAATGTGGGGGCTTCTTTTGGTTTGGTTTCACTTCAGATTGGTTTGAAATCACGTATTACCACTTTTTTGCTTTATATTTTTTAATAAGTAGGGTGTCCAGTTTAATGTTCCCAATTTAGCCCACATTTTTGAGCTGTTTGGTGCGTACTGTAACCCAGTTTGTGGACATGTGATTATTAGCAAAAGTATCAATGTCCTTTAGTTTAACATTACATAAGCGCTCTTTGAAATTAAATGTCTTAGTGGCGAAAATGCCATTAAGATGATGACCGTAGGTGGAGGAAGCTCTTCATTGAAAGTGCAACATGAAATTTCCCCGTTGGAAGGAATCCGTAGACGGATAGGCGATAAAGCCGAAGTCGTTTATGCACGAGGTTATGTAGGTGACCCTTCGGGAGAATATAATGGAGTGAAATCAGGACAAGACCTTACCGACAATCGCACGCCGGAAGAGCTGATAGCCGAAGCGGTAAAGGTAGCTAAAGAAGCCGATTGCGTTATCTTCATAGGCGGGTTGAATAAAAGTTCCGGACAAGACTGCGAGGATTCTGACCGTAAGAGTCTGAATCTTTCTTATGGACAAGACAAGCTAATAGCGGCATTGGCTGAAGTGAACAAGAATATCGTTGTGGTGAACATTTCAGGAAATGCTATTGCAATGCCTTGGGTTAAAGACGTTTCAGCTATTGTACAAGCTTGGTTTTTAGGTTCGGAAGCCGGAAATTCCATTGCTGCTGTGCTTATGGGTGATGTAAACCCTTCAGGCAAATTGCCTTTCACTTTCCCGGCTTCGTTGGAAGACGTAGGTGCGCACAAATTAGGAGAATATCCGGGCGTAATGCGGACAGACGGGAGTAACATTTGGGACGTGAAATACAATGAAGGCATTTTTGTCGGTTATCGTTGGGCGGATAAGGAAAAGACTACACCGCTCTTCCCGTTCGGACACGGACTGAGTTATACGACCTTTGCGTATGGGAAAGCTGTTGTAGATAAAACGACGTTTAAGTCGGATGAGACTCTTACGGTAACTGTACCTATAACTAATACGGGTAAGCGTGAAGGGGCAGAAGTAGTTCAGCTTTATATTCGTGATGTGAAATCTGCCCTTCCACGTCCTGTTAAGGAATTGAAAGGCTTTAAAAAAATTAGATTGATGCCTGGGGAAACGTGTGAGGTAACTTTCACGATTGATAAAGAGGCTCTCAGTTATTTTGATGATATCCGTCATGAATGGGTTGCAGAACCGGGTAAATTTGAGGCGATTATAGCTGCCTCGGCTGTAGATGTCCGGTCGAAAGTAACATTTACATTGAATGATAACCATTAAATAAAGGTTTATATCCGCAATTTCCGTACAAAGGATGTTGCGGATATATTTTGACCGCCACAGGCAGGAGATATTGAGAAAACTTCAGGTGCGCAATTCGATTGAGGCTTGCAGGGTGGCGGGTGAGTTGGGGATATTGCGGTGAGATAAGTTATTCGGGTTTGTCACGAAACAAAGCAATCGTGTCGCTGAATTGTTGGGCGATGGATACAAATTGGGGATGGTCAGGACGAAGAATAAGGGCAACGTAGTTCCAAATGCCGTATTCGTCTGGCAATTCGGCTGTCATTAAAACAAATGTTTTCTGATACCCCGATGAGCGGAACCACGATTCAAACAAACGGCTCCGATATTTCTCCGGTTGTCGCCCGTTTCACATAAATAAAGCATAACGGCATTCCGCTGGCGGAAAAATTCATAAATCAAGGACAAAATGGTTTGACGTAGCTTGTAGTCACGCAGAAACTTGCGGTTGTTCGTGTTAGATATCGCAAACTCATAAGCGTCATATTCCGGCATAAGGTCACTTGGCATAAAACTTATTGTGTAGTTTACGCCATAGTCCGTAGTTAACATATATGACAGCTCAGCATAAGGTGCAGGTTTGACGGTATAAAGAGCGTTTGCATTAACACGTATAAGATCAATTGTTACCATACTTCTATTGATTCCGGTTCTTGTCCTGTACGTTTTTTATATTCTGCTCTTAAACATTCTTCCATTTGTCGGATAAGTTCTTGCTTTTTTCTCTTATGTTCCCTCATCCGTCTCCACACTTCTTCCTTTGTTAACGGTGTCTTCTTTTCCTGTGTTTGCAGATTTTGTTCAATTGATTTATGGGATAAAGATACTGATTTTTCTTTGTGTTCCCTTCTTTTTTAATAGTTTTCATCCAATTGTGATTTTCTTTTTCATACTGCTTTCCCGTATCTGAAGTGAGGTAGGTATCACCACTTGGCGCACGGTGTGGTCTCCTCGCAACTGGTCTATCAGGAGACGGCATGCCGTTTCGCCCATTTTATAAGTCTGATGGCATACCGAGGAAAGTTTAGGCTCGACGTAATTGGCATGGCGTTCGTCGGTATAGCCTATCAGGGCGATATTTTGCGGAATGCGCAGGCCGTGGCTTTTGATGACTTCCATGGCGGCAAAAGCCAAGGTGTCATTCATAGCTAAGATGGCATCGGGCGGATTGGGCAGGGCAAGCAAGGTTTCGGTAGCCCGCATTCCTTCATCGTAGTCGATGCGGCGGCATTCGACTAATTCTTTTTCAATGGGAATCTTATTGGCACGTAGGGCTTCTAAATAGCCGTGTTTCCGTTGCTTGACGATATACAGGTGATTGGCACCTCCGATGAATGCTATCCGCTTGCTTCCACTATCCAACAGATGTTGGGTGGCGGCTTGTGCCGATTGCGCTCCGTCTGCAACGACGGAAGAAAAGCGGTTGGTCAGGCATACGCGGTCGAAAAAGACGAGCGGCATATTGATGTCTGTTAGTGATGCCCAATGCGAATAGTCGGTAGTCTCTTGCGAAAGGCAGGCGATGATGCCTTCTACACGCATATTCACCAAGTTTTCGATGTTTCGTTTTTCATGTTCGAAACGTTCGTGCGAGGTAGTGATGATGACGAAATATCCGTTGGCTATGGCTGTATCCTCAATGCCGCTTAAGATGGACGAGAAGAAATGTGTCACGATGTCGGGCACGATGACTCCGATGATGCGGGGCGTGTTTTTCCTCAGGCTCATGGCGAACGGATTAGGGCGGTAATTCATTTCTTTGGCAAGTTGTTTGGCTTTGGCACATAGTTCACGGCTGATTTCGGGACTGTCCTTTAGTGCCCGCGAAACGGTGGGAATAGATACGCCGAGCCGTTGGGCGAGGTCTTTCAGCGAGGTATGTTTCGGGTTGTTCATGAATGTTTGATTATTGGTTCCTTCTGTATCCATTTGCAAAGAAAGCATTTTTTATGGAATAACGGTACAGATATACGGATATTTTACGTAAACCATTACGTGTATTTTCCGATGAGGTCACGGACTGATGAGGTTTATCTTGGCTTACCTTTGTCTTTGTAACCATTAAACTTGAAAAGATTATGCAATACCATGAAATCGGAAAAACGGGCATGAAGGTATCATCGCTCAGTTTCGGCGCTTCTTCATTAGGGGGCGTTTTCCATGACATTAAAGAAAAGGAAGCTATCGAAGCGGTGTTCACCGCTATTGAAACAGGCATGAATTTCATTGACGTATCGCCTTATTATGGTCATTACAAGGCAGAGACTGTATTGGGCAAGGCGTTGCAAAAGATTCCGCGTGAGAAATATTACCTCTCTACAAAAGTAGGCAGGTATGGCAAGGATGGAGTGAACACGTGGGACTATTCGGGCAAACGTGCTACGGAAAGCGTGTACGAAAGTATGGAGCGTTTGCACATTGATTATATTGATTTGATAAATGTACACGACATTGAGTTTGCCGACCTTCATCAGGTGGTAGATGAAACATTACCTGCTTTAGTAGCCTTGCGCGAGAAAGGTGTTGTGGGTCACGTGGGCATTACCGATTTGCAATTGGAAAACCAGCAATGGGTCATCGACCATTCACCTGCCGGTACAGTAGAGTCGGTGCTTAACTTCTGTCATTATTGCCTTTGCGATGATAAGTTAGCGGACTTCTTGGATTACTTCGAATCAAAAGGTATCGGTGTTATCAACGCTTCGCCTTTGTCGATGGGGTTACTTACCGAACGTGGTGTACCCGATTGGCATCCCGCACCCAAACCCTTGGTAGAGGCTTGTCGCCGGGCTATGGAGCATTGCAAGGCGAAAGGTTATCCGATAGAGAAACTTGCCATGCAATATGCTGTAAGCAATCCGCGCATTGCTACTACGCTGTTTAGTACGGCGAATCCGCAAAATGTCCGTAAGAATGTTGCGTTTGTAGAAGAACCGATGGACGAAACCTTGTTGCAGGAGGTTCGTGCCATTATTGGTGACCAGATGCGTGTCAGCTGGGCGAATACTTAAAGGAGGAGTGCATTATGGCTTATACAATCATAGATGCCCATGCCCATTTGTGGCTGAGGCAAGATACGGTGGTAGACGGTTTGCCTATCCGTACATTACAGAACGGACGCTCGATGTTTATGGGCGAGGAACGGCAGATGCTTCCGCCTTTTATGGTGGATGGCGTGAACAGTGCCGAAGTGTTTCTTTCGAATATGGATTATGCCCAGGTAGGGGCAGCCGTGATTACGCAAGAGTTTATCGACGGATTCCAGAACGATTACTTAGAGGAAGTCGCGCGGCGTTATCCCGACCGTTTCTTCGTGTGCGGTATGTGCGAGTTCCGTAAGCCGGGTTATTTGGAAGAAGCCCGTCAGTTGATAGCCCGTGGATTTAAAGGAATCAAAATACCGGCTCAGCGTCTGTTGCTGAAGGAAGGACGTGTAAGATTGAATTGCGATGAAATGATGCAGATGTTCCGCTTGATGGAACAGAATGGTGTATTGCTTTCAATTGATATGGCAGACGGTGACACACAGGTGGGGGAATTGGAAGAGGTGATAGCCGAATGTCCGAATCTGAGAGTGGCAATCGGTCATTTCGGCATGGTCACGACTCCGGGCTGGACCGAGCAAATTAAATTGGCTCGTCATCCTCATGTCCGCATTGAGTCGGGTGGCATTACGTGGCTCTTTAATGAGGAGTTTTATCCTTTCCGAGGAGCGGTAAGGGCTATTCGTGAGGCAGCCGACTTGGTGAGCTTTGAGAAACTGATGTGGGGTTCGGACTATCCGCGTACGATTACGGCTATCACTTACCGTATGTCGTATGATTTTATTACGAAATCATCGGAATTGTCGGATGAGGAAAAGCGGCTTTTCTTGGGCGAGAATGCACGTTGCTTTTACGGCTTTGGCGATTTGCCCGAATTGCCTTACATTAAGAATATGTCGGAATAACCCCAATCGGTATGCGTATGAAAAACAAGAATTATACATTGCCTCTTGCACTGGTCTTCAGCTTGTTCTTCCTGTGGGCTATCAGCAGCAACCTGTTGCCTACGATGATACGGCAGCTGATGAAGACGTGCGAATTGAATACGTTCGAGGCTTCGTTTACCGAATCAGCCTACTGGCTGGCATATTTTATCTTCCCGATACCTATCGCTATGTTTATGAAGCGGTATAGTTATAAGGCGGGTATTGTTTTCGGCTTGTTGCTTGACGCCATAGGCGGACTGCTCTTTTTTCCGGCTGCTGCCATTAAGGAATATTGGGCGTACTTGTGTATCTTCTTTATTATCGCTACAGGGATGTGTTTCCTTGAAACGGCTGCCAATCCCTACGTTACGGCATTGGGCGACCCAGCTACAGCACCTCGTAGATTGAATCTGGCACAATCTTTTAATGGACTGGGCGCATTCATTGCCGCTATGTTCTTGAGTAAATTGATACTAAGCGGTGACACATACACCCGCGAAACGCTTCCTATGGACTATCCCGGAGGTTGGGATGCTTATATTCAGATGGAGACGGACGCAATGAAATTGCCTTACATGGCATTGGCTTTACTTTTGTTATTGATTGCTGTGGTGATTGTTTTTTCTAAGTTGCCTAAGATTGGTGATGAAGGACGGAAAAGCGAGTTGAAAGAAAAACTGATTGACTTTGGTGTGTTGAAACACAGACATTTGCGTTGGGGTGTAATCGCTCAGTTCTTTTATAATGGCGGGCAGACGGCTATCAACAGTTTGTTTTTGGTGTATTGTTGTACGTATGCCGGATTGCCCGAAGCTACGGCTACCACTTATTTCGGACTGTATATGCTGATGTTCTTGTTGGGAAGGTGGATTGGTACCGGACTGATGGTGAAGTTCCGTCCGCAGGATATGTTGTTAGTTTATGCATTAGCCAATGTGGTGCTTTGTGCGGTAGTAATGGCATTTGGCGGTCAGATAGGACTGTATGCCATGTTGGGTATTTCGTTCTTTATGAGCATCATGTATCCTACGCAGTTTTCTTTGGCATTGGAAGGGTTAGGTGAGCAGACTAAAAGCGGTTCGGCTTTCTTGGTCATGGCGATTGTAGGCAATGCCTGTCTGCCTCAGTTTACGGCATATTTGATGCACATCAACGAACAGATGTATCATGTGGCATATATTGTACCTTTAGTATGTTTCCTTTTCTGTGCTTACTATGGCTGGAAAGGATATAAAGTGATAAATTAAGAATCGTATTATTTAGTGTTGAAGTTGAATATGAAAGCAGTTCAAATTGTAGCGCCTTCTGATATGAAGGTTGTAGAAATAGAACGCCCGGAGTTGCATGCCGGCGAAGTGTTGGTCAAGATTGCCTATGTAGGTTTTTGTGGGTCGGATTTGAATACTTATTTGGGACGTAATCCGATGGTGAAGTTGCCGGTCATTCCCGGTCATGAAGTTGGTGCGGTGATAGAGGAAATTGGTCCGGATGTGCCTGAGAGCTTCAGTAAGGGTATGCATGTGACGGTAAATCCGTATACCAATTGTGGTAAGTGCGCTTCATGCCGCAATGGTCGTGTCAATGCTTGTGAGCATAATGAAACCTTAGGTGTACAACGTAACGGGGTGATGTGTGAATATGCCGTATTACCTTGGACGAAGATTATTCCTGCGGGAAACATATCTCCGCGTGATTGTGCTTTGATAGAGCCGATGAGTGTAGGATTTCATGCCGTTTCACGTGCACAGGTTATTGATAATGATGTGGTTGTGGTTATCGGTTGTGGTATGGTAGGCATGGGAGCCGTGGTACGTGCTTCGTTGCGTGGAGCTACTGTGATAGCGGTTGATTTGGATGACGAAAAATTAGCATTGGCGCATCGGACAGGGGCAACGTATGTCATTAATTCTAAAACGGAAGATGTGCGCGAACGTGTGCGTCAGTTGACAGATGGCTTGGGTGCGGATGTGGTGATAGAAGCCGTAGGTAGTCCGGCTACATACGTAATGGCTGTAGATGTGGTAAGCTTTACCGGTCGGGTGGTATGTATCGGTTATGCCAAGAGCGAAGTGGCTTTCCAAACCAAGTACTTTGTGCAGAAAGAATTGGACATCCGTGGTTCGCGTAATGCTTTGCCTGCTGATTTCCGTGCAGTTATTCATTATTTACAAAGCGGAAATTGTCTGATAGAAGAATTTATTTCGGCTGTTGTCGCTCCTGAAGAAGCGCAGGCTGCGATGAAGCAATGGGCTGCCAATCCCGGAAAAGTATTCCGTATTTTAGTGAATCTAACTCTTTCATAATAAGGTTTTTATAGATTAATAGGAGGTGATTTAATATATGAACAAAATAGGAAAAATTGTTGGATGTTTATTGTTGTTAGTACCGGTAGGCGTTGTTGGACAAAAACCTCAAAAGGTTAGCGACCATCTTAAAACAATAGAAGTGAATTATGTGGGTGTGGATGAGCTTCGCACGTTGCAATACAAACCCGATGGACAAGATTTTGTTTGCATAAATGGTAATAATCGATATACTCGTGCACTTTACGGAAGTCCCACAGAGGATCGCATTGAGACAAGTGATCGTCCTGTCTTTGTAGCTTACAAGGCAAAAGATAGTCGTAATATCAGTTTTAGCTTGACAACTGATGGGGTAATGGTTGAGTTGGATAAGACTGATTTTTGTGAAGCTCGTTATACTGCCGGACGACGTACTTACAAACTGACTGACCATCGATGGGGGAAAGGCATTATCTACATCTCGGTGTTGGCGTTTCCTGACCGGCAAGGAGGAATTTGGAAAATTCAGACGGAAAACTTTACAGGAACGGTGCAACTGACGGCTCGGGTATGCGAGATACAGAATCAGAATCTTAGACGTTGGGGAGATATGGGAGCCGAGGTACCTGGATCGCTTGAAGCAGCATCGTCTCCTAAGCAACTCCAAACAGTGACATGGAATGGCAAGAACAATCTGAGCTACGCCATTATAGAAGGACAGGTGTTTTATGCGGCAACGGTTGCAGACGAGACCTTGTTCAACACCTATTCTTCTTATTATGAACAGGCGGAAGCTCATCGTTCCCGATTGGCTTCGATGGTGGAGTTTCATACACCGGATCCTTATATCAATACGCTGGGAGGTGTATTGGTCACAGCCGGCGACGGTTCATGGGATGGTGATACGTTCCTTCACGGAGCTATAGGTTGGCATTCTCCTTTGCCTGGTTGGAGGGCTGCCTATATGGGTGACTTTTTAGGATGGAACGACCGCGCCAAACGGCATTTCTCGGCTTATGCTGAGAGCCAAGTGACCAATGTGCCCAACACCATTCCCCATCCGACACAAGACTCGCTGAACAATCTTTGCCGGGCTGTAAAAGAATGGGGAACTCCGATGTATAGCAATGGTTATATCTGCCGTGCTCCCCATCGTAACGATGTGATGCACCATTATGATATGAACCTTAACTATATAGATGAACTGTTATGGCATTTTCAGTTTGATGCGGACACAGCTTACATACGCAAGATGTGGCCGGTATTGGAGCGGCATCTGAAATGGGAGAAATTGAACTTCGATCCGAATGATGATGGTTTGTATGACGCATATTGTTGCATATGGGCAAGTGATGCACTTTATTATAATAGCGGTGCTGTAACACATTCATCCGCTTATAACTATCGTGGTAACTTAGTGGCTGCACGTATTGCGGAAATCTTAGGTTATGATCCGGCTTCTTATCGTGCCGAAGCGGAAAAGATATTGAAAGCAATGAATCAATCTCTATGGATGGATGATAAAGGATGCTGGGCTGAATATAGAGATTTTATGGGGTTGAAACGTCTGCATACAAGTGCGGCATTATGGTCGGTCTATACGCCGATAGACAGCTATTCATGCTCACCGGAGCAGGCGTATAGGGCTACTCAATATGTAGACAACTGCATTCCTCACATACCTATTCGTATTGAAGGTGAAGAAACTCCGCGGTATTATGTGCTGAGTACCACAAACTGGTTGCCTTACTCTTGGAGTATCAACAATGTGGCACCGGCGGAGACCATGCACACAGCCTTGGCTTATTTTCATGCGGGACGTCCCAATGAGGCATTTCGTATTATGAAAGGTGTATTGTTGGACGGCATGTATTTGGGCGGAAGTCCGGGCAACATAGGGCAAGTGAGCGCGTATGATGCAGCTCGTGGTGAGACTTACCGTGATTTTTCTGATAATGTAGGAGTGACGGCCAAGGCTGCTGTTCAAGGCCTTTTTGGCATTAGTCCGGATGCGCTTCATGGTCGTTGTGTCATCCGCCCCGGCTTTCCTTCTTCGTGGGACAGTGCTTTCATCCGCACTCCTTATATAGAATATACGTTTAAACGGGTAGGCAACCAGGAAATTTATGACATAAAACAGAACTTCGCGCGTCCCTTGCAGATTGTCATTCGCCAGAATACGGCTAAAGGGCAGTATAAAGAAAGCGTTTTCACAAACGACAAACATCAGCATATCGTACTTGATGCAGTGGCGCATGTGGAAGAACCGGAAGCAGACATGTATGCATGGATGAGGAAAGCCCCGATGATAAACAAAGACATGGGGACTGACTTTGACGAAGTACGGACTGCGCAATGCCGCCCAGTTGACATGACCCGCTATTTCAATGCGGAGGTAACGGATATATTTAAGAACGAATATGTATCTCCGGCTTCTCCATATACCACGTTGCGTATACCCAAGAACGGTTTTGGCGAGTGGTGCCACCCCTTGTTTTATGCGGAAACAAATGACTCCGTATTTCGTTCGCAAGTCGATAACGGTATTTTTAAGGCTTGTCTGGACGATACGAAGACGATAATCCCATTCCGGTCGGTAGCTGAAGGCCGTAATATAGCCTACACGTCCCTATGGAATAATTATCCGGATAGCCTGACTCTTCCGCTGAAAGGGAAGGCTTCGCATGCTTATTTGATGCTGGCTGGAACAACCAATCACATGCAAAGCCGCATAGCTAACGGTCGCATAACCATTTCATATACAGATGGGAGCAAAGAAATAATGGAGTTGGTCAATCCTTATAACTGGTGTCCGATAGAACAAGATTATTACATAGACAAATACGCGTTTTATGTCACGAGTAAACGTCCTTATCGGGTTCATTTGATGTCCGGTCTTGTAAGTCGGAATTTGGGTGACCAATTGAATATAGAAGATGTATATGGTCGGGAAATTCCGGGTGGTGCTGGACAACTGCTTGATATAAAGCTCGATTCACGGAAAGAACTGAAAGAGTTGACCCTTACGACACTAAGTAATGATGTGGTAATAGGTCTAATGGGAATAACCTTGCAGTTATGATGGATATCATTAGTGTCCCATTTTAACGGGACACTAATGTATTCTATTATAGGAATTTTATTTCAGGAGGTCTTCTATGGTCCGGCTGATGTTCGTTTGGGCCACGTCTTTCTGCATGGCTGTGCTGAGGGGCATATCCGGAGGGGTGGTGTCATATACTTGGCTGAAACCGGCCGAACGAAGTATTTCTTCGTCGGCTACTTGGCCGGCTATCAGAACGACAGGAATACCTGTTTGGCGGGATTCGTTCAGTACGCCTGCCGGAACTTTCCCCATCGTAGTCTGTTGGTCGGCGCGGCCCTCACCTGTAATGATCAGGTCTGCTCCCTTTATCTTGTCCCTAAATCCGTTGGCTTCCAGCAGCAAGCTGATGCCCGGACGGAGTTCGGCGTTCAGAAAGGCAGCCAGTGCACCGCCCAGTCCTCCTGCCGCTCCTGCGCCGGGTAGGGTGGCAATGTCATGTCCTGTCGTTTGTCGGTAGAGTTCGGCCAGGTGGCGCAGGCCTTTGTCAAGCAGTTGCACCTCGTCGGGAGTAGCACCTTTTTGTGGAGAGAAGATATAGGCTGCACCTTCGGGACCGTAGAACGGATTGCGGACATCGCAGGCGGCGGTACATCGGACGGCCTTTATAGCTGGGTGGGCAAGCGAGGTGTCTATTCTGTCTGCTTTCTCCATATCACAGCCTCTTCCTTTCAACTCCTGGCCCTGACGGTCTAGAAAACGGATACCTAAAGCACTGAGCATACCCATTCCTCCGTCGTTGGTGGCACTTCCACCCAGTCCGATGACCAGGTGGTTGCATCTCCTGTCGAGGGCATCGCGCATCAGTTCGCCTGTCCCACGGGTAGTGGTTAGCAGAGGATTGCGTTGGTTTTCAGGCACAAGGGGGAGTCCGCTGGCCGAAGCCATTTCGATGTAGGCCGTTTGTCCGTCGGAACTTATCAGATAACGTGCTTTCACTTTCTCGTCCAAAGGTCCCTGTACACGGAGGCGCACTTCCTGTGCACGTAAGGCGGAAAGGGATTCCAGCATACCTTCGCCACCATCCGCTATCGGGATACAGATGATTTCGGCTTGAGGATACACCCGCCGGATGCCTTCGAGGGCAGCGGCTTCGGCTTCGGCGGAAGTGAGGCTCCCTTTAAAGGAGTCGATGGCAAGGACTATCTTTTTCATGACTACGGTGGATTACTGTACTGCAAAATTAGGATTTTTGTCGGGAATAGGCGAGGAGTAAGTGGAAAAATGCACTATCTTTGTCGGTATGAATGAAGACGTATACAGAACCATAGCCGCTTCTGCCGAGGGTATTTATACGGAGAAGCGGAGCAAATTTATTGCCATTGCCTTGCCTGTACGTACGGTAGACGAAGTGAAGGCTTTGCTGGAGGAGTATCAGAAAAAATATTACGATGCCCGTCATGTGTGTTATGCCTACATGCTCGGTCCCCAGCGCAAGGACTTTCGGGCGAACGACAACGGAGAACCGTCGGGTACGGCCGGAAAACCTATCCTGGGACAGATAAACTCCAACGAATTGACGGACATCCTCATCATCGTGGTGCGCTACTTCGGAGGCATCAAGTTGGGGACGAGCGGGCTGATTGTGGCCTATAAGGCCGCCGCAGCCGAAGCGCTTGCCGCCGCCGAGGTTGTGGAGAAGACGGTGGACGAATGCATCCGCTTCTGGTTCGAATATCCTTTCATGAACGACGTGATGCGGGTGGTCAAGGAAGAAGGTCCTGAGATTGTAGAGCAGGGTTACGACATGGATTGCCGCATGACACTCCGCATACGTAGCTCCCTGATGCCACGCTTGCGGGCACGGCTGGAGAAGGTGGAGACATTGAGGATAGAAGAGTAGGGATTTACATCGATAACTTTACACATTATATATAAGTATGTTCAAAGCAACAAAAAGAGAATTGGGCGAGATTTATGCCTTTTTCCGTCTGTTGGCGGATGGAAGCGTGTATATGGGTACACCTCAGGTACAGAAGGACATGAACCGTTACTGGCCGGTAGCGCTGGTTCAGCGTGAGGAACACGACGGCACGCGTCGGTATTACATAGAAGAGGACGAAATCCGCATGGTATCGGGCGAGGTAGACCGTAGTGGGCAGTTTGTGCCGAAGGAGGAGGCTGAGTCGGTTACCTTTCCAAGGGCCGACTTTGGCGAGGCGGCCGACTATGTGCTCGATATCCTGAAACATTCGTCGGGCGAAGAAGTCGAAGTGCCCGACGGCTTGGAAGGTTTTCTCGACGCCGTACGCATTTACGACCTGGAAGCCAAGACCGATGACCGTACCGACTTCAAGATAGCTTTCTGGCAGAAAGACGCTCCCTTGACGGGCTTTTGTGTACGTTGTCGCCTGAGTCCCATGAATCCGTTGCTCGACGGCGGACGTACGGCCAACCTGAAGCTGGAGCAGACAGGCGTGAAATTTGCCGTGCCTACGGTCAACAAGGTGAACGCCCTGCCCGAATCGCCCAACGAAGTGGCCGAGCGTATGCTGATGATTGAGCGGCTGGGTGGTGTGCTGAAGTATAGCGACGTGGCCGACCGCGTGTTCCGTTGCAACCTGTTGATGATTGACCTGCACTTTCCCCGCATGCTGGCCGAGATGGTTCGCCTGATGCACCTCGAAGGCATCACGCGCGTTGCCGAACTGACGGAACGTATCAAGGAACTCAATCCGCTGAAGATAAAGGATGAGCTCATCCAGAAACACGGTTTCTATGAATACAAGATGAAGCAGTTCTTGCTGGCTCTGGCCTTGGGCATGCGTCCTGCCAAGATTTTCAGAGGTACCGATTCGGCTGTCGAAGGCATGTTGTTGGTTGATGGGCAAGGCGAGGTACTCTGCTATCATCAGTCGTGCCGACAGGACTTTGCCGAATTTCTGTATCAGAATACACGCTTCGAGAAAGGAGCGCTGGAGAAGGACAAATACGGCTTTCTGGAGCGTGAGAACGGCTCCTGGTATTTCAAGTTGAATGTCAAGATAGGACTGGTAAAACGTTGAACCTGATAAATAGAGGAATGATGAACGAAGTATTGCAAAACATCAAGGCACGCCGTAGTGTGCGTGCTTATACCGACCGACAAGTGTCGGCACAAGATCTGGATTTGATTCTTGAAGCTGCTGCTTATGCTCCCAATGGCATGCACTATGAAACGTGGCACTTCACGGCCATTCAGGATACAGCCATATTAACCGAATTGAACGAGGTTATCAAAGGAGCCTTTGCCAAGAGTGACGAACCCCGCTTGCGCGAACGCGGACAGAGTGAAACCTATTGTTGCTACTATCACGCCCCTACGTTGGTGATAGTTTCCAACGAACCTACGCAGTGGTGGGCGCCGATGGATTGTGCCTGTGCGTTGGAAAATATTTTCCTGGCAGCCCGTTCGCTGGGCATTGGTTCCTGTTGGATCAATCAGCTGGGTCAGACTTGCGATGATCCGGAAGTCCGTGCGTTGCTCACCCGTTTGGGAGTCCCTCAAAATCATAAAGTCTATGGTTGTGCAGCTTTAGGGTATGAGCCGGCCAATACATCTCAGAAAGAGAAGTGGATCAAGGAGGGGACGATCACAATCGTCAGATGAATACTCGAGTGATATCATTTATAGAAAAAGGTGGGCAACTCAAGATTTATATTCACTTGGTTTGTCCACCTTTTTTGAGTCATTTACAGAACATAGATTAACTATTTCCTTTCAGCAAAATATTTCCATAACGGAGCTGCCATGAGAGCCTGACGTATTTGGTCTTTTCGTAACAAGTCGAACACCTCATCTGCAGTGAGCAGATGGATGCTAATATCCTCTGTTTCTTCCAAATGTTGGGTAGAGATAGGTTCTACATCTGTTGCGATAAAGCAATGACAAAGGTTTGTCATGGTGCTGGTATTAGCTGATATTGTCATATGGTGTGTCCACTGTCCACCACCGTAACCAGTTTCTTCATAGAGTTCGCGACGTGCGGCATCAATCGGCTCTTCGCCAGGCTCGCATACACCGGCACATATTTCATAGCCGGTGTAGCGTAGTCCATGACGATATTGTCGTTCCATGAGGAAGTGTCCGTCACGGGTTAGGGCGATGACATTTACCCAATCAGGGTATTCCAGTACGTAATATTCCGGATTTTCCACACCGTTAGGCAAGCGCACATGATCACGTCGTGCTGTTAGCCAAGGGCGACGGATCAGGTATTCACTGTGCAGGACTTCCCATTTCTTTTCGTCATCCATGATTCTGTTTTTTCCTTTTTATTCAAATTTTCCGTAGCGTGTAGGCAATAATTTGCGGTCACCTAATGTGTTGTCTACGCGGGCTACATTTATCCAGAACTTGTTTTCGCGGACAGCTTCTGTGGGGTAAGCGGCTTTCTGCCGTGTGTAACTGTGCTCCCATTGATCGGACACAACCTCATATTCAGGGTGAGGTGCATTGAGCAGGACATTATCAGTCTTGTCGGCGCGTCCTTCTTTTACTTCCTGAATTTCTTCCCAAATGTGGAGCATCACGTCCACAAAATTGTCCAATTCTGCCAGGCTTTCGCTTTCGGTAGGTTCTATCATCAGGGTACCGTGTACAGGGAAGGAAAGGGTTGGAGCATGATAACCATAATCCATCAGACGTTTGGCTATATCGTTCTCACTGATACCTGTCTCTTCGTGTACCTTGCGGCACTCCAAAATCATTTCATGTCCTACAAAACCTTGTGCACCGCGATAAACAATGCCGTAAGTGTCTTGCAGGCAGGCGGCCAGATAGTTGGCATTGAGGATGGCTGTACGGGTAGCTCGTGTCAGACCTTCTGTACCCATCATGCGGATATACCCATACGTGATGGGGAGGATACCTGCACTGCCGAAAGGAGCTGCAGATACTTCATTGGTAGCGTTCCCAAATAGTACATGTCCGGGCAAGAAGGGAACGAGGTGGGCTGCTACACAGATGGGACCTACACCGGGACCTCCTCCTCCATGAGGCGAAGCAAAGGTTTTATGTAGGTTCAGGTGGCAGACATCGGCACCGATAAATCCAGGATTGGTTAAACCTACCTGTGCATTCATGTTAGCGCCGTCCATGTAGACTTGTGCGCCGCAAGTATGGATAATCTTGCATATTTCTACAATTTCGGTTTCGAAAATACCGTGGGTAGAGGGGTAGGTAATCATCAGGGCTGCCAGCGAATCCTTATTCTCTTCGGCTTTGATACGCAAGTCGGTCATATCAACATTGCCATGGTCATCACAAGCACAGGTGACGGTAGTAAAACCGGCTTGTACGGCACTGGCCGGGTTGGTTCCGTGTGCTGATGCAGGGATAAGTATCTTGTTTCGGTGTCCCTGGCCGATGCTTTCCAGATAGGCGCGAATAACGCGTAGACCCGTGTACTCGCCTGCTGCTCCAGAGTTGGGCTGAAGGCTGACACCTGCAAATCCTGTAATGATTTTCAGTTCCTCGCAGAGATTATGAATCAGTTCATGATACCCTTGAGCTTGATCTTCTGGTACAAGAGGATGGAGGTTCATAAATTCAGGACGACTCAATGGAAGCATTTCTGCAGCCGCGTTGAGCTTCATGGTACAGGATCCCAGAGAAATCATGGAGTGAGCCAATGAGATGTCCTTGCGGTCGAGACGTTTGATGTAACGCATCATTTCAGTTTCTGTGTGATAACGACAGAATACTTCGTGTGTTAAATATGGGCTCTGGCGTCGGAATGTTTGAGGTAGGGTGCAAGCTTCGGTCACATCGGTTGTTTGTGGTGCTTCGACTCCAGCGGCAATGGCAAAGATAGCGAGCAGAGTGTTGATGGCAGCGATATCCGTTGTTTCGTCAATGCTCATGCCAACGTCGCCATTGTCAAAATATCGTAGGTTTACTTCTTTACTCAAAGCGATAGTACGTATCTGTTGGGCAGAAGTGCTTTCTGGTAGAGAAAAACGCAAGGTGTCGAAATAGACTGAATTCTTTTGCGTATAACCCAGTTTACTGAGTGATTTCTCCAAGAAAACGGCAATGCTGTGGATGCGGGTAGCGATAGTACGAATGCCTTCCTGCCCATGATAGACCGCATAAAATCCTGCCATGGTAGCTAGCAAGGCTTGTGCTGTACAAATATTTGAGGTGGCCTTTTCACGTTTGATGTGTTGTTCACGTGTTTGGAGTGCCATGCGGTAACATAATTTTCCATATTTGTCTTTAGACCATCCGATGATGCGTCCCGGCATGTTGCGTTTGTATTCGTCTCGGGTAGCGAAATAGGCTGCTGACGGACCACCATAGAACATGGGTGTACCTAGTCGTTGGGTTGAGCCGAATACGATATCTGCTCCCCATTCACCCGGGGGAGTGAGCAGGGCAAGGCTCAAAATGTCGGCAGCAACCGCTACTTTACATCCTGCTGTATGGGCTTGCTCTACGAATGTCCGGTAATCTTCTACATTTCCGTTGGCATTGGGATACTGGAGGACACAGGCGAATATGTCGGATGTCAACTCTGCCTCATTATATTTTCCTGTACGCAGAACCATGCCTTGAGGGATGGCACGGGTAGTCATGACTGCCAGGGTTTGAGGGAAAATAGATTCATCCACAAATACAACGTTGGCTCCATCTTTCTGTTGCTGGCGCGAACGGAGAGCGTACATCATAGTGACGGCTTCAGCTGCGGCTGTGGCTTCATCTAGCAGTGAACAGTTGGCTAAGGGCATTCCTGTCAGGTCTGATATAGCGGTTTGGAAATTCATCAGGGCTTCAAGGCGGCCTTGCGATACTTCGGTCTGATAAGGTGTATAGGAAGTGTACCAAACCGGATTTTCAAAAACGTTGCGTTGGATAACAGCCGGAGTAATGGTACCATACCATCCCATACCGATATAGGTTGTGTAGAGTTTGTTCTTAGAAGCGAGTTGGGCAATATGTTGTGCAAACTCGTATTCGGTCATGGGCTTGGGCAGATCGAGCGGTTCCTTCAGACGGATATTCGAGGGAATGGTCTTGTCGATCAGTTCGTCTAAGCTGCTCACGCCTATTTTGCGAAGCATGGTCTCTTCATCTTTTGGGCCGATGCCATTATGGCGTCGGGATAAAAAGTCGTTTGTCATGGCGATATTATTTAAGATAGTAAATGTTTTATTGGTTATGAATTGTTTTTTTCTTTTATCTGAAAAACGGATTTTCTGCTTTCTCGATTCCAATGGTAGTCGGAGCTCCATGGCCGGGGTAGACAATCGTTTCGTTGGGAAGGACAAACAGGCGGCTGCAAATATGCTCGATCAGTGTGTCGAAATTACCTCCAGCCAAGTCGGCCCGTCCGATGCTTCCTTGGAAAAGTACATCTCCAGAGAACATGCAGTGCTCTGCTGCACAGTAATATACCAAGCTTCCAGGTGAATGCCCCGGTACGTGGATACATTCTAGTTGTGTATGACCGAAAGTGATAATATCACCGTCATACAGGTATTTTCCCAACGGTGGAAGCTCTTCCTGAAACTGGAAGCCGAACATACGACTCTGTTTGGGAGCGTTCTCTATCCAATATTCATCAGCCTGGTTGGCTTCTGCTTTCAATCCGAATTCTTTCAGTACGAATGGATTTCCAAAAATATGGTCTAGATGGAGATGCGTGTTGAGCAGGTGTTTCACTTGCAGATTGTTTCCCTGGATGAAGTTTTTCAGGGCTTGTTTCTCTTCTTCGTAGAAACAGCCGGGATCGATAACTACCGCTTCGTTGGTTTCATCCCACAGCAAGTAGCAGTTCACAGGAAACATATTGAATTCAAATCTTTTTATTTTCATAATTTGTACAGGTCTTATTCTTGTTGCTTGTTTCGGGCAAATTGTTTTTTATCCTGCCACGTATACTACTTTTTTTGTTTCAAAAAAATCTTCGTCAAAATAGTCGCTCAAATTCCACATTGTGGTCTTGTTTCTGAAGGGCATCGTTTCGTGTTCCAGTTCTCCCCCTTTCAGGCAGATGAGTCCATTAGGTAAAGCATTCTGTTGGTGGGTAGAGAAATTTTTCCGTATGATTTTCATCAGGTCGGTCAGTGGCATTACTGCGCGACTCACCACAAAGTCATACATGTCTTTTATCTCTTCGGCACGCGCATGGCTGAAAGTGACATTTTTTAGCCCGATACTGTTTGCTACTTCAGAAGCCACACGTACTTTTTTGCCGATGCTGTCTACCAGATGGAATTTGACTTCCGGGAAAAAGATAGCCAAGGGGATGCCGGGAAATCCTCCGCCAGTTCCCAAATCCATGATTTTGGTTTCAGGACTGAAATGGATTACCTTGGCAATGCCCAGCGAATGGAGTACATGATGTTCGTACAGGTTGCCAATATCCTTGCGTGAAATGACGTTGATTTTGGCATTCCAGTCTGTATAGAGTTCTCCCAGAGCTGCAAACTGTTCCTTTTGTTTTTCGTCCAGTTCGGGGAAATATTTTAATAACAGTTCCATAAAATTCAGTTGATTTGGCTGATAATGGTATTCTCGTTCAACAGATGTCTTACGGCATCGTAAGGCAGTTTGATTTGGATGGCTCCCATTACATACGGTGCAATATCGTAAATGTTATAATGGAAAGTGATACCATCGGAATCTAGGAAAAAGTTTTCAGTAGGAGTCAGCTCTCCTGTGCTGGTGTATCCCATGTTTTCAAGTTCTTCGTGGGTTGTAACCTGATTGTCTGCCATCAGTTGGTTCCAAAGCAAATCGGTCAGGGCATCCTTATAGTTGGGGACAAACAAGTCATCCAGGCGAATCGGGGTCAGGGTGTCCAGTCTTAGATTGAGGTAGGAGGTCATATAGACACCATGTGCTCCACCTGTGTATTCGTTGTAGTCGATTCGGTAAACAAGTAAGTTTCCGTTGTAGAGTTGTACGTGTCCTTCCAAACCTTTATAATAAGAATACCATGCACCGATATTGGCCGAATCTTCTACGGATTCTTGTTTGTACATCGGTTCCAGATCTTTGCGGTAATTCTCAATATAAGTTTCCGCATATTTATCTGGTACGTTTTCTGGTGCTATTGTCATGTATTTGTCGCCAAAGCACATGGACAAGAAGTATTTGTTTACACTGTCCTTCATCTGTTCGTCAGACGATTTTGTGATATAGGTGAAATTGATGTTGATGTTACAGGCGGGTTTGGCTGTGTCTCCGAAGAGGTGTGCCGTCTGATTTACTTGAAGACTGTCGAAGGTAAAGTCGCCTGTATGTTGGTTCACTGTGTCATTGCATGAGAAGAAAAAGCTGCTTGCTGCAAGCAAAATGACAAGTAGAATGACAGAATGTTTTTTCATTTCGGTTTTCATTTATAAAACAATAATCGGTTGTTGAAACAGTACCTACAAATATAGAATTAATTACTCAATCCGTGTATAGCAGGAGGATTTTTTTTCTCATTGTTTTAGCACGTCTGTCGGCAATGGTTTAGCTGTTTCGATATTCCTGCGGACTCATTCCGACATGGCGCTTAAAGTATTTGCCAAAGAATGAAGCGTTGGGGAAGTTTAACGAATAAGCTATTTCCTGTACGGTCATGTCGGTCGACTTTAGTTTGGATTTTACATCTATCAGAACAACATGGGCGATAATGTCAAGAATGTTCTTCCCTGTAGCTTGTTTTACGGTGGTACTCAGGTGCTGTAGTGAAATACCCATTTTGTCGGCATAGAACTGGGCTCGGCGTTCGTGGGTATAGTTTTCGATGACAAGTTGCACCAATTTACGGCAGATTTCTTCTTTTCGGCTTTGCGTCCGGACGTCTTGCATGGGGACATCGCTGTATAGCTTGTCCACGCCGTAGAGCATACCTTCCAGAATGTGTCGGATCATTTCTGTGTCCAGTGTATGAGAGCCGGTGGTAATGCGGCCCAGCAATGCAAAGTAATCTTGAAAGTAGGATGCTACGGCTGGCTCGATGTGGAGTACAGGTGAGCGTAGGATGGAAGAGAGGGAGTGGAAGGTCGATTGGACGACATTCACCTTTGTAATGCATTGCTCCGAGAACCCTACAAATCCGATACGGACTTTCTCCTGTTGGGAATAGAACTGGATGATGGTGCCGGGCAGGAGCACGACAAAATCGCCCTGCTTGATTTCTGTTTCCATCAGATTGATGGATACGGTGATGGTACCTTCGATGCACACGGCGAAAATACATGCTTTCAGACGGCATGATTGCTTGTAGATGTTCAGAATATCTTCGGTCACATCGGTCCATGCGATGATGTCTACCGGTAGGTCAACGTGAGGAAAATCCATAACGCTATCATATTTTTTTATGCGGCAAAGATAAGGTTTTTCTCGAAATCTTTTACCTTTGCAGACATGAAAACATTGGTAGAAAATTGGGGAATTATCTCCTATGAGCAGGCTTGGAAAAAGCAGGCTGAATACTTTGAAACGTTGGTACAGGCCAAGCAGTGTGGTCATGAGTATCTGAATCGTATTGTCTTCTGCGAGCATCCGCACGTCTATACATTGGGACGTAGCGGTAAAGAACGGAATATGCTCTTGAGCGAAGGGCAACTTCAGCGGATAGGTGCTACCTATTATCATATTGACCGTGGAGGCGACATTACTTATCACGGTCCTGGTCAGCAGGTGTGTTATCCCATTTTAAATCTGGAAGATTTTGGTCTTGGCCTGAAGGAATATGTTCATCTGCTCGAAGAGGCTGTCATTGGTGTGTGCGCTTCCTATGGTATTGTGGCCGGAAGGGTGGACAAGGCTACAGGTGTCTGGTTGGAAGGAGACACGTCGCGTGCGCGTAAAATTTGTGCCATCGGGGTACGTAGCAGCCATTACGTTACGATGCATGGCTTAGCCTTTAATGTGAATACCGATTTGCGCTATTTCAGTTACATCAACCCTTGTGGTTTTGTGGACAAAGGTGTCACTTCCCTGCAAAAGGAACTGGGGCATGATGTGCCGATGGAAGAGGCTCGTCTGCGCTTGGAGTCCGAATTGCAGAAACTTCTTTCATAGGGACGTATCGCTACGTTCATGACCTTGCATGGGCTTTTTGCGTATTTTCTTGGGGGATAATTCCCTACGAAATAAAAAATCTTATTAACTTTGCAGGTCACTTTTGGAAACAATAAAAAACATTACGATATGAATATCTCTTATAATTGGCTGAAAGAGTATGTCGATTTCGACTTGACGCCAGACGAAGTAGCCGCCGCGCTGACTTCCATCGGACTGGAGACAGGTGGTGTGGAAGAGGTGCAGACTATCAAGGGTGGACTGGAAGGTCTGGTGATTGGCGAAGTGCTGACATGCGTTCCTCATCCTAATTCAGACCACATGCACGTCACTACCGTCAATCTCGGTTCGGGCGAGCCTGTACAGATTGTGTGCGGCGCACCTAATGTAGCTGCCGGACAGAAAGTGGTAGTTGCTACACTGGGCACCAAGCTCTATGACGGAGAACAGTGCTTTACCATTAAGAAATCAAAGCTTCGCGGAGTGGAATCCAATGGAATGATTTGCGCGGAAGACGAGATAGGTATCGGCACCGACCATGCCGGTATCATCGTGCTGCCCGCCGATGTAGTTCCCGGTACGCTGGCCAAGGATTATTATCAGGTGAAGAGCGATTATGTGCTCGAGGTGGACATTACTCCCAACCGTGCTGATGCCTGCTCGCACTACGGTGTAGCTCGCGACCTCTATGCCTGGTTGATTCAGAATGGACGTACAGCTACCTTGAAGCGTCCGTCGGTAGAGGCTTTTGCCGTCGAAAACCACGACCTGGACATCAACGTGACGGTCGAAAACGCTGAGGCCTGTCCTCATTATGCCGGCGTTACAGTCAAAGGTGTTACGGTCAAGGAAAGTCCCGCCTGGTTGCAGGACAAGCTTCGCACCATTGGTTTGCGTCCTATTAATAATGTAGTCGATATTACCAACTATATCGTTCATGCTTTCGGCCAGCCGTTGCACTGCTTCGATGCCGATACCATCAAGGGGGGAGAGGTTATCGTGAAGACCATGCCCGAAGGTACGCCTTTCGTGACATTGGACGGCGTGGAGCGTAAGTTGAGCGAACGCGACCTGATGATTTGCAACCGAGAAGAAGCCATGTGTATCGCTGGTGTATTTGGCGGACTGAACTCAGGTTCTACTGAAGCAACCAAGGATGTATTCCTTGAGAGCGCCTATTTCCATCCCACTTGGGTGCGTAAGACGGCCCGTCGTCATGGCTTGAGCACCGATGCTTCCTTCCGTTTCGAGCGTGGTATTGATCCCAACAGTGTTATTTACTGCCTGAAGTTGGCTGCCCTGATGGTGAAGGAGCTGGCCGGAGGTACCATTTCATCCGAGATTAAGGATGTGTGTGCAGGTCCTGTGGCCGACTTCCGCGTAGAGCTTCCTTACGAAAAGGTACATTCACTCATCGGCAAGACCATTCCTGTAGAGACCATCAAGAGCATCGTGAAGAGCTTGGAGATGAAGATTGTAAGTGAAACCTCTGAAGGACTGACGCTCGACGTGCCTCCCTATCGGGTAGACGTACAACGCGATTGCGATGTCATCGAAGATATCCTCCGTATCTATGGATATAATAATGTAGAGATACCTACGACCTTGAAGTCCAGCCTGACCACAAAGGGTGAGTGTGACAAGTCGAACAAGATACAGAACCTCATTGCCGAACAGCTGGTAGGTGCCGGCTTCAACGAGATCCTGAACAATTCGTTGACACGTGCCGCCTATTATGACGGGTTGGAATCTTATCCGTCTGCCAATCTGGTAATGCTGATGAATCCGTTGAGTGCTGATTTGAATGCCATGCGTCAGACTCTCCTCTTCGGTGGTTTGGAAAGCATCGTGCGCAATGCCAACCGTAAGAATGCCGACCTGAAGTTCTTCGAATTCGGTAACTGCTACCACTTCAATGCCGAAAAGAAGAACGACGAGAAACCTCTTGCCGCCTATTCAGAAGAATATCACCTGGGCTTGTGGCTTACCGGTAAGAAGGTGTCCAACTCGTGGGCACATGCCGATGAAGACAGTTCGGTATACGAACTCAAGGCCTATGTAGAGAATATCTTGGCCCGTGTAGGTCTACACATGCACGACTTGGTTATCGGTAACCTGACCGACGATATCTATGCAGCTGCTTTGTCTGTAAACACACGTGGAGGAAAACGTCTGGCTACGTTCGGTGTTGTGACGCGTAAGATCCTGAAGGCATTCGACATCGAAAATGAAGTCTTCTACGCCGACCTCAACTGGAACGAGCTGATGAAGGCTATCAAGAATATCAAGGTCAGCTATACGGAAATTTCCAAGTTCCCGGCTGTGAAACGCGACCTGGCTCTGCTGCTCGACAAGAAAATCCAGTTTGCCGAAATCGAGAAGATTGCTTATGAAACCGAGAAAAAGCTCTTGAAATCCGTTGAGCTGTTCGATGTGTACGAAGGTAAGAACCTCGAAGCCGGTAAGAAGAGTTATGCCGTCAGCTTCCTGTTGCAGGACGAAAATGCCACGCTCAACGAGAAGCAGATCGACAAGATTATGCAGAAGCTCATTGCCAACTTGCAGAACAAGCTAGATGCCAAACTGAGATAAAACTAATTGAACGAATCATTTAAAATCAAAATAAAAACATTACTCCCATGGGAAGAGCGTTTGAATATAGAAAAGCTACCAAGCTGAAAAGATGGGGCCACATGGCCAAAACATTTACACGTCTGGGCAAACAAATCGCTATCGCCGTAAAGGCTGGCGGTCCGGAACCTGAAAACAACCCTACATTGCGTTCAGTTATCGCCACTTGTAAGCGTGAGAACATGCCGAAGGACAACATCGAGCGTGCCATCAAGAATGCAATGGGTAAGGACCAGAGCGACTACAAGGGCATGACATACGAAGGCTACGGCCCTCACGGCATTGCTGTATTTGTAGATACGCTGACCGACAATCCTACCCGTACTGTTGCCGATGTCCGTTCGGTATTCAACAAGTTTGGCGGCAACCTTGGTACAATGGGTTCGCTGGCTTTCCTCTTCGACCACAAATGCGTGTTCACGTTCAAGAAGAAAGATGGCATGGACATGGAAGAATTCATCCTCGACATGATCGACTTCGATGTAGACGAAGACTACGAAGAAGACGAGGAAGAAGGCACTATCACTATTTATGGTGATCCGAAGAGCTATGCAGCTATCCAGAAACACCTTGAAGAGTGCGGTTTCGAAGATGTCGGTGGTGACTTCACCTATATCCCCAACGATCTGAAGGATATCGAGCCCGAGCATCGCGAGACGATCAATAAGATGATTGAGCGTCTGGAAGAGTTCGACGATGTACAGACGGTTTATACCAATATGAAGCCCGAAGAGGAATAATCTATTGAAATGACTTACCATTACAAAACAAAAGGTACGTGTAGTACTGATATCAATCTTGAAGTGGAAGACGGTATCATCAAGGATATCGAATTCTGGAGCGGTTGTAACGGTAATCTGCAGGGTATCTGTCGGTTGGTGAAAGGCATGCCTGTAAAGGATGTCATCAGCCGTCTTGAGGGTATCCGTTGTGGTATGCGTCCTACATCGTGTCCCGACCAGCTTTGTCAGGCACTTCATGAAATGGGATATTGAACAATATACCTTTAATTCTTGTTTATAATTTAAAAGCCGGATGGAAATTATCCTTCCGGCTTTTTTTATCACATTATTTTGTATTTTTGCCGAGTATAATAAAGGGATATGAAGAACATTCTGAAGGATCTTAAACGGAAAGATCATAAACGTTATTTGGGTGGACTCGATGTGTTTAAGTATATCGGGCCGGGTATGCTGGTGACGGTTGGTTTTATCGATCCTGGTAATTGGGCATCCAATTTTGCCGCAGGTTCAGAGTTTGGCTATGCTCTTTTGTGGGTAGTGACCTTGTCTACCATTATGCTCATTATCCTGCAACACAACGTAGCCCACTTGGGTATCGTTACTGGTCTCTGCCTATCCGAAGCTGCTACGAAATACACCCCTGCCTGGGTCTCAAAGCCCATATTGGCAACAGCTGTCTTGGCTTCCATCTCCACATCTTTGGCTGAAATCTTGGGTGGAGCTATTGCTTTGCAGATGCTGTTTGGCATTCCCATTTCGTGGGGAGCAGTGCTCACTACCGTATTTGTGCTGCTGATGCTCTTCACCAATTCCTATAAAAAAATTGAGCGGGCTATTATAGCCTTTGTTTCCATCATTGGACTTTCGTTCATCTATGAACTATTCTTGGTAAAAATTGACTGGCCGTTGGCGGCTGCTTCATGGGTTACGCCTTCGTTGCCTCAGGGTAGCATGCTCATTGTCATGAGTGTGCTGGGTGCCGTCGTCATGCCTCACAATCTGTTCCTGCACTCTGAAGTTATCCAGAGTCACGAATACAATAAGCAGGACGATGCTTCCATTCGTCGTGTCTTGAAGTACGAACTGTTTGATACCCTATTCTCCATGCTGGTAGGTTGGGCTATCAACAGTGCTATGATTCTACTGGCTGCTTCCACTTTCTTTCAGGCAGGCGTTCCCGTGGACGAACTTCAGCAGGCCAAGTCACTACTTGAACCATTATTGGGCAGCAATGCCGCCATCATCTTTGCCTTGGCTTTGCTTATGGCAGGCATTTCGTCTACTATCACCAGTGGTATGGCGGCAGGTTCCATTTTTGCTGGTATGTTTGGTGAGTCCTATCATATCAAGGACAGCCATTCCCAGGTTGGCGTTGTGCTTTCGTTAGGTGTGGCTTTGTTATTGATATTCTTTATTGGCGATCCTTTCAAGGGATTACTGATTTCGCAGATGGTATTGAGTCTCCAGTTGCCGTTTACGGTTTTCCTTCAGGTTGGTCTGACCTCTTCACGTCGAGTGATGGGACCGTATGCCAATAGCCGGTGGAGTAGTGGAGTGCTCTATTTTATAGCTTCTGTTGTTACGGTACTCAATATTTGGTTGATTGTATCAGAATTGTTGTAAACATAAATCTTGTGATAGAAAATATATGGAAGAAAACGAGAAAAGAATAGAAAAGGCTGTTGCTCTCTTCAAGAGTGGTTTTAATTGCGCCCAGTCGGTAGTGACGGCTTTTGCCGACCAATACGGCTTTACCGAGGAACAGGCTTTGCACATGGCCGCTTCGTTTGGTGGCGGTATCGGGCGTATGCGTATGACGTGTGGTGCAGCCTGCGGCTTGTTCATGTTGGCTGGACTGGAGAAATGTGCAATTGAAGGAAAAGACCGTGAAAGCAAAGGAGCTAACTATGCCCTTGTACAGCAGTTGGCCGAAGAGTTCAAGAGACGCAATGGTTCGTTGATATGTGCTGAACTTTTGGGGTTAAAGAAGCCTGAAATTACAAGTATTCCCGATGAACGTACCAAGCAATATTATGCCAAACGTCCCTGTGCTCACATGGTCGAAGAGGCAGCCCGTATTTGGGTAGAGTATTTGGAAAGAAAGAATGGCATTTGATAATGCCTTAGTATTGGATACTTTCTATTAATCGTAATACTCTATTTCCAGTTCGTCGCTTACGTTGAAGTCTTCGTGATAACCATCGTCATACAGATAGACAATGCGTAGGTTACGATAGACCGACGGCACTTTTAGTGTGTCCAGTAGGTGCCATTTCGGTTTGCCGAAGTCATACGAACTTCTGTCAAGGATAATCCGGTTCGATACATAGTCAAAGCGGTAATAACCTCCACCGATACATTGGTCGCCTGCCTGTAGCAGGTCTTTATGTTGGTAAACCATTCCCAGGCGGAAATACCCGTCCAGCGTGATGATAAATTTGGGTTGTGTCATGCCGATGTCCAGGTTAATAAATGATGGTATTTTTATTCACAAAGTTATAAAAACTTTCAGATTCTGATTGGAAAATATCTGTAAATCGCATCTGCTTTTTTAGTTGTTGTCAAAATACCTACTTAAAAAACTCTATTCAGGGTGATGATGAATTTGTATGGTGTTATGTTCGCGTCAAGATTGCACACTGATTGTTGCTTTCACCGTGAAATATTTTGCTTTCACTATATCAGTCAGTAAATCATTGTGTTATGATGGCGTGAAAGCGTGAATGATGAATATAGAACGTGAAAAAAAATAGCAGGAAAAAGAAAGATGGAGTCAGTCTGTTGGAATGGAAGAAATTTGATGTGTGGTTAGTAACATCCATATTGGCATTCATAAAGTGGCACTTTAGATTTCTAAAGAGGGACTTTACGCCGCTAAAGTGGCACTTGACGAATGTTGATTTACCTCTTTTTCTTACATAAGCTTGAAAAAAAACAGTAATAATGTGCTAAATAACATAAAAATAACTATCTTTGCACGCAAAATAAAATCTGAAACCATCAGAGAGGTTCGATTTTATGGCATGTCTAACTTAAATTTGAAGAAAATGTTGAAAGAAAAAGCTGGTGAAACAGCAGGAAAAATTTGGAACGCACTGAATGAAACTGAAGGCTTGACTGCTAAACAGATCAAGAAAGCAACAAAGTTGGTCGACAAAGATTTGTATCTGGGTCTGGGATGGTTGCTGAGAGAAGACAAAATTTCTACTTCTGAAGTAGAAGGTGAATTGTTTGTAAAGCTGAACTAATTTTATCTGAAAGACTATAAAAAAGATGCGTTGGCGGGGAATACCCGTCAGCGCATCTTTTTTATATGCCTGTGTATCGCAAAGGTTTAATGCGTATTTAGATAGCTCTCTATATTATTCAAGGCCTTTTGGGATAGGCGTTCTATGCTTTGAATGGACTTACCGGAGATATAGGGCGTGTAAAGAACGTTAGGAAAGGGAGTGAGTTCTTCTGCCAATGTTCCCATACCCGTGGCGTCACACAGATAATAATTGGAAGAACACTCTTGAAGCCATTTCTTTAAAGCTTCTGTTTGAAAAGTGGCTCCAACGGAGGTGTTGACCAGTATTTTCCCGTTCCCCATCAGGTGGAACTCATTTTCGCCTAGCAGGTAGTTGTTACGAGGCAAGCAGGTACAAACAATTTCAGCTTCGTTTAATAGCTTGTCCAGTGGTCGGTATGTGACGCCTTTGGCTTCTGCATCGGGTTTACGGGTACGACTGTAGTAACACAGATTGGCTCCAAAAATTTGAAGGGCGTCTGCTATCATGCCGCCAGTTTTCCCCAATCCGATGATACCTACTTTTCTTCCTGTCAGTTCGGTACTTTCTTTTTCCCAGCGGATGCCTCCGAAACCATGGAGCAGACGCACCAGTTCACTGATTACATATTCGACAACTCCTTCGTCGCCATAGTCTTTTACTCCTAATACGGTGATCCCCCTACGTCGTGCTTCGATGACATCGACATTGCTACTTTCCGGGTTGTAGAGCGTACAACACATGCCGATGTAGCGCAGATTGGGACAAGCATCAAGCACGTTGCGGCGGATAGGGGTACGAAAAGATACCAGCAGGCAGTCGGCAGCACTGATGCGGCGGATTATTTCACTTTCTTCGGTAGGGAAATCGTGGTAGATTTCTACTTCTTCACCTAATGAATGGAGACGGGCAAGAGCATTGGCATTGAGTAGGGTTTCGTCTACTGCTACTATTCTTTTGAATGTCATATCTTCTTCTGGTTAGTTTTTTGCAAAGTTAGCTTTTATCTCCTAAGAAAACTAATTTAAAAACTCGCTTTTTTTCCGTATATTTGTGCCCGCTTTTATTTATTATGACTTTCAAATGAAGAATATACGCAACTTTTGTATCATAGCCCATATTGACCACGGGAAATCGACACTGGCAGACCGACTGCTGGAATTTACTAATACTATTCAAGTGACCGAAGGCCAGATGCTGGACGACATGGATCTGGAGAAGGAACGAGGGATTACTATTAAGAGCCATGCTATTCAGATGGAATATGTGTACAAGGGTGAGAAATATATTCTGAACCTGATTGACACGCCGGGACATGTGGACTTCTCGTACGAAGTGTCACGCTCTATTGCTGCCTGTGAAGGAGCGTTGCTTATTGTGGATGCATCACAGGGGGTGCAGGCGCAGACTATCTCAAACCTTTATATGGCCATTGAACATGATCTGGAAATTATCCCTGTCATCAACAAATGTGACATGGCCAGTGCCATGCCCGAAGAAGTGGAAGATGAGATCGTGGAACTTCTTGGCTGTAAGCGCGAGGAGATCATTCGTGCATCGGGCAAGACGGGCATGGGTGTGGAAGAGATATTGGCTGCCGTTATCGAACGCATTCCCCATCCCGAAGGCGATGAGAATGCTCCGTTGCAGGCGCTGATTTTCGACTCGGTGTTCAATTCCTTCCGTGGTATCATTGCCTATTTTAAAATAGAGAACGGTATCATTCGTAAGGGAGATAAGGTTAAGTTCTTCAATACCGGCAAGGAGTATGATGCCGACGAGGTAGGCGTGTTGAAGATGGACATGGTGCCTCGAGACGAACTGCGAACGGGTGACGTGGGTTATATTATCTCAGGTATCAAGACTTCACGTGAGGTGAAAGTGGGTGATACCATTACGCACATTGCCCGTCCGTGCGACAAGGCTATTGCAGGCTTTGAGGAAGTGAAGCCGATGGTGTTTGCTGGTGTCTATCCTATCGAGGCTGAAGATTTCGAGGACCTGCGTTCTTCGTTGGAGAAACTCCAACTGAATGACGCGTCGCTGACTTTCCAACCCGAATCTTCGTTGGCCTTGGGCTTCGGTTTCCGTTGTGGCTTCCTGGGTCTGCTTCACATGGAGATTGTTCAGGAACGTCTGGACCGTGAATTCGATATGAACGTCATCACCACCGTGCCCAACGTTTCTTATAATGTTTACGACAAGCAGGGACATGTCATGGAGGTGCACAACCCCGGCAGCATGCCCGATATTACGATGATAGACCACATCGAGGAGCCTTATATCCGTGCTTCGGTCATCACGACCACCGACTACATCGGACCGATTATGACTCTTTGTCTTGGCAAGCGCGGTGAACTGGTGAAGCAGGAGTATATTTCGGGCAACCGTGTGGAAATATACTATGATATGCCATTGGGTGAAATCGTTATCGATTTCTATGATAAGCTGAAGAGCATCTCCAAAGGATATGCTTCGTTCGACTATCATCCCAACGGTTTCCGTCCGTCCAAACTGGTGAAGTTGGACATCCTGCTCAATGGTGAGCCGGTAGATGCCTTGTCTACGCTGACGCACTTCGACAATGCTTATGAACTGGGCCGTCGCATGTGTGAGAAACTGAAGGAACTCATCCCGCGTCAGCAGTTCGAAATAGCTATTCAAGCAGCTATCGGTGCCAAGATCATTGCTCGCGAAACCATTAAGGCTGTGCGTAAGGATGTGACGGCCAAGTGTTATGGCGGTGACGTGAGTCGTAAGCGCAAGTTGCTGGAAAAGCAGAAACGAGGTAAGAAACGCATGAAGCAGATTGGCAACGTGGAAGTGCCGCAGAAGGCATTCCTGGCTGTGCTGAAGTTGGATTAACTATTACTTTGATTTTACATATATAACCCCCTAATCGAGGCTATTTATGATTATTTTGCGTTCCATGAAAAACATCTCGTCGCTCAATCTTGTGGCGAGTGTTTTGTTGTTTGTGACAGCTATTCTGGCTGCCGTAGTGGCTAATTCTTCGTTGGCACCTGCCTATAACAGCTTTTTGTCCCATGAGTTGCATCTGCGAATAGGTGATTTCAATCTGTTTTCGCATGGAGGCCATCCGCTGACTATGTTGCAGTTTATCAATGATTGTTTGATGGCTATATTCTTTTTGGCTGTCGGACTTGAAATCAAGCGTGAGTTGTTGGTGGGTGAATTGTCTTCGTTTCGTAAAGCTATTCTTCCTTTCATTGCTGCCTGTGGCGGTATGATTTTGCCAGTTCTCATTTACTCTTTCTGGGTGGAACCAGGTTCTCCCGAGGTACAGGGAATGGCTATCCCGATGGCTACTGATATTGCTTTCTCATTGGGCGTGTTGAGCCTGCTCGGTAAACGTGTACCTTTGTGTCTGAAAATTTTTCTTACGGCTTTTGCCGTAGTCGATGACATTGGTGGTATTTTGGTTATTGCTATCTTTTACAGTGGGCATGTGTCTTATTGGTATTTGGTTGCGGCTGCTTTCCTTTATCTTTTCCTTTATTATATGGGGCGTATGGGTGTGACAGAAAAATTGTTTTATTTGTTTTTTGGTGTCATTATCTGGTATCTGTTCCTGCAGTCGGGTATTCATAGTACTATTTCGGGTGTAATTCTTGCTTTTGTAATACCGGCTCGTCCTCGTTTGGATGCAGGTAAGTACATTGAACGGATACGTGGTATAATTGATGAATTTCCTGTATTGAAGTCAGATCATATTGTGTTGACCAAAGAACAGATTGCTAAATTGAAACGGGTAGAGCGAGCTTCGGATCATGTAATTAGTCCGCTTCAATCGTTGGAAGACAATTTGCATGGTCTTGTTAATTTTGTTATTCTCCCTTTGTTTGCATTTGCCAATGCCGGGGTGGTTTTGGGAGAAAGCGGCAGCTTGGTAGGAAACGTAAGTGTGGCTGTTGCAGTGGGGCTTCTGTTAGGTAAGTTCGTGGGTATTCTTGTCTTTACATGGGTTGCTATCAAGTTGGGCGTAGCTCGTATGCCTGAAGGTATGAACTGGAAGAATCTGGCAGGTGTGTCACTGTTGGGAGGAATTGGTTTTACAGTTTCTCTTTTCATCGCCAATCTTTCTTTTGCTGATGGATATCCGGAGTTGCTCAATCAGGCTAAATTTGGCGTCTTGCTGGGCACTGTTCTTTCTGGATTCCTGGGATATCTTGTCTTGAATAAAGTATTGCCACTAATACAAAAAGATAATACTTAAAGCTATTGTATATTCGGCTTCCAAATGGGAATACTAGCTTTGCTACTGCTAACTTTAGTTAATCTACTGGTTGTTTTAGTTTATTAACTATTGTTTTTAGTTGTTTGTCTGGATTTAATCGTTATCTTTGCATTGTTCAATGATGTAAAGCAAGACGATTATGAAACGACTGACCGTAAAAGAAGAAGAAATCATGCGGATGTTCTGGGAACATGGTCCTATGTTTGTCCGCGAGTTGCTGGCTTTTTATGAGGAACCGAAACCTCACTACAATACCGTGTCTACGCTGGTGCGCGGGTTGGAAGAGAAGGGATTCGTGGGTTATAAGGCCTACGGTAATACCTACCAGTATTATCCGCTGGTGTCGTCGAAGGACTACAAGCGTTCGGCACTGAACGAGGTCGTGGTTCATTACTACGACAATTCCTTTGCCAACGTTGTTTCCGCCTTTGTCGAAGAGGAGGGCATGCCGCTCGACGAGCTGAAGGAGCTGATAGCGCGGATTGAAAACAAACGCCAAGCCTGACAGGGATATGGGTGCCTTTCTGTTCTATCTGTTCAAGTCCACGCTCTGCCTGGCGGTGCTTTATCTGCTCTTCCGGCTGTGCTTCAGGGGTGATACGTTGTTTCGTACCAACCGTTTTCTGCTGTTGGGCGGTACGGTTGTCTGCTTGCTGCTGCCTTTGGTGCAGGTAGACGTACCGCAGGAAAGCCTGTGGCAACGGCCTCTGGTGGCGGTGGAAGCCGCATTGACGAAACCTTCGGCGGAGGAAGTTCTGGCAGAAGGTACGTTGTCCGAGGCAGATGCGGACTTGATGCGCCTTGCAGAGACCGATGGGCTGACAAAGACATCGCGGTCGGAAACATCGTACGGCGGGTTGTACCTGCTGGCTTCTCTTTATGTAGGTGGGGCGGTGCTGACGCTGGGTTTCTTTCTGCTCTCGCATGGACGTATGCGGCAGTTGGTGCGCTGTTGTCCCGTCAGGGAGTGTGGCGGCTATCGTTTGGTCATCGGCCCGCACGGACAGCAATCCTTCAGTTGGGGGCGGACCGTCGTCCTATCGCAGGAAGACTATGGGCAGAACCGCGAAACGGTGCTGCTGCACGAGCGGATGCACCTGCACTACTGCCACACGGCCGACCTGCTGTGGATGGAACTGCTGATTGTACTCCACTGGTTCAACCCTGCCGCCTGGCTGCTGATGCGCGAACTACGCGAAGTACACGAGTTCGAAGCAGACAGCGGCGTACTTTCTCATGGCATCGATGCTACTCAATATCAACTTTTGCTCGTGAAGAAATCCGTCGGCACAAGGCTCTACTCTATGGCCAGCGGCTTTGGACACAGCAAGCTAAAACAACGTATCAATATGATGTTAAAGAAAAGAACCAACCGACTGGCACGACTGAAGCTGTTGCTCTTCGTGCCGGTGGTGTCGGGGACGCTCTATGCGTTTGCCCGGCCTGAAGTAAAGAAGGCGGTGGAACAGATGGTGAAGCCGCAAGTCAGTGAGACTTTGCTGGATACCGTCCGTCAGGACGAACGCGAACTGTTGGAGCAGTATTTCGCACGGAAGTTCAGAGAGGGTGGAGGTATCGCGGCTCCAGCTCCGGGAGAGGCGGCACACACGCTGTTTGTCAACTACTACAATCAGGTTATGATAGACCAGAAAGGAACACAGACAGATTGTGTTGATTTTATCCGTAAGCATCTGACCAACGCCTTGCGGAAAGATTATCAACAGGCAAAACAGTCGGGACAGCCGTTCCGCTCCGATTTGCAGATACGCTACGACCGTGGGACGACTACCGAAGCCATGCGCCTCTATCTGCGTACGGTGAAGGAAGTCTATCAGCAGCTTCGCCGGGAGGTCGCTGCCGAGCTGGGTACGACAGATGAAGCAGCTCTGGACAAAGCGTTCCCCATCCTCGTTACGTTTGCGGAACCGAAAAAATATAAGAAAATAGTGGTAGATACTACGGAGAAACTACCGCTGGAAGTGACGCTGTTGGCTTCCGGCCAAAGCAAGACACTGAAGAACTTTTCCTTAGATGAACTTCGGAAAGAAATAAAGGCCTTCCGTTCCGGTAAGTCCGATATGACCATTTCGCTGAAGGTGGACAAGGACATCCCGATGGGGGTGGTACAGGATGTGAAGGAAGAGTTGAGGAAAGAATTTAAATAATAGTTTTTAGGTATGAGGAATTAGGTATGAGGCGGTATGAAGCTTTCTTCTTTTCACCGGTAAACCTCATACCTAAAACCTCTCCTACCTGATTTCATTCCTTGATGTGTATCAGTGCATTCGCCACAATGGCAGTCAGGCCGCCCGTAGTGATGCCCGATGCGAAGATGTTGCGCAGTGTTTCGGGCAGCTGGCACAGAATTTCGGGCACTAGTTCAACGCTCAGTCCCAGCGAGAAGCTGACGGCAATGACCAGCGTGGCCTTGCGGTTCATCTCCTGCGCGGCGATGATGCGGATACCTGCTGCTGCCACCGTGCCGAACATCAGCAGCGTAGCACCTCCCAATACCGGTTCGGGCATCAGCGAGAATACCAGTCCTACAGCGGGGAACAGTCCCAGCACGACAAGCATGCCTGCTATGTAGTAGCCCACGTAGCGGCTGGCCACGCCAGTCAGCTGTATCATGCCGTTGTTTTGTGCGAACACCGAATTGGGGAAAGCGCAGAGCATGCCCGAAATCATGGAGTTGAAGCCGTCGGCAAAGATGCCGCCCGACGCCCGTCGGATGAAGATCTCGCCCTCGACAGGCTCACCCGAAATCATGGAGTTGGCCGTGATGTCGCCGTATGCCTCGATGGCCGTGATGACAAAAATCAGTGCCAGTGCCAGTACGGCAGACAGGCTGATATCCAGTCCGAAGCGGAAGGGATGGGGGACGGTGACACCGCCGAAACTCTGTACCGAACCGAAGTCAATCATGCCCATCAGCCACGCCACGACGTAGCCCGTAGCCAGGCCGATGACGATGGAGCTCATGCGCAGGTACTGGTTGCTGCTGCGGTTGAAGATCAGAATAAGTACCAGTACCAGAGCGGCCAGACCTACGTAGCGCAGGCTGCCGAATGTTCCGTCGGCCTGGGCTGCCGCCCCGCCTCCGCAGGCCGTGATGCCCACCTTGATGAGGCTCATGCCGATGAGGGTCACTACGATGCCCGACACGAGCGGGGTGATAATCTTTCGTGTGTACTTCAGCAGGCGGCTGATAATCATTTCTACCGAAGCGGCTGCCATGCACGATCCGAAGACCAGTGCCAGTCCGCCCGTGGTGCCCGCAGCAATGATGGGGCCGATGAACGAGAAGCTGGTACCCTGGATGCAAAGCAGCCCCGTTCCGATAAAGCCGAAACGGCGGCATTGCACGAAGGTGGCGATGCCCGAGGCGATGAGAGCCATGGATACCAGATAGCCCGTTGTTTCAGTATCAAGTTTCAGTGCGCCCGAGATGATGAGCGGCGGTGTGATGATGGCCACGAAGATGGCCAGTAGATGTTGCAGTGCGGCGAAGAAAGCTTCGCGGAAAGGTGGGCGGTCGTTCAGACCATAGATGAGGCCGTTCTTCGGCGTTGTTTGTGGTTGTTTTTCCATATATCTAAAATGTGAGAGGCGCGGATGGTACGGTTGCTTTCAGGCAAGCAGTCCGTGCGCTCCGCGCCTTTGATGATGAAAAAAGGTTTATCTGATCTTGATTTCGCAGTTGTCCAGACTTTCTATGATAGCCAGGCTCTCTACGTGGATACCTGCCGCACGCAGTTCGTCGCCTCCGTGCTGGAAGGCCTTTTCAATGATGAAGCCCATGCCGACCAGCTCGGCGCCGGCCTGTTTCACCAGTTCGATGATACCTTTGGCTGCGTTTCCGTTGGCCAGGAAGTCGTCGATGAACAGCACCTTGTCGCCCGGACAGAGGAAATCGCGGCTGACACAGACATCATACGTGCGCTGCTTGGTGAAGGAGAAGACCGAGGTGGCTAGCATGTTCTCCATCGTACTGGGCTTTTTCTTCTTGGCAAAAACGACGGGGAGTTCGAGCAGGTAGCCTACCATGATGGCCGGAGCAATTCCGCTGGCCTCTACCGTGATGACTTTGTTGATTTGGGTTGATGCGAAACGGCGTACGAATTCTACGCCTATACTTTTCATCAGGATGGGGTCCATTTGATGGTTGATGAAGTTGTCTACTTTCAGGATTCCTCCGGGGAAGCAGCGTCCGTCGCGAAGGATGCGGTCTTTCAATGTCTTCATTGCCTTATTCTTTTGTTGTTGTTTGGTTCAGTTCGGATGTTTCTTCTGTCTTTTCTTCCTCTTCTCCGGCCGGCAGAAGTCGGGGCGATATGCGCTTCTTGGGTGTCAGGCTCATGCCACGCAGCTGTTCAGCCTGTCGGACGACGCTACCCGCTCCGTCCGACAGCTGGTTCAAAGCTTTGTCGTAGTCCTTCTGAAGGCTGCCCAGACGGTCGCCCAAGGTGAGGAACGTGTCGGTGAAGCCGGCAATCTTTTCGTAGAGCGACGTGCCCCGCTTGATGATGGCCTGCACGTTCTTTACCTGATTCTCGCGTTTCCACAGGTCAAGCGAGAGGCGCAGGGCACTGATGAGGTTGGTGGGGCTCATCAGGACGACCTTCTTGTTATAGGCATATTCCCACAGGTTGGCGTCGCTCTGTACGGCCAGCAGATAAGCTCCTTCGGTAGGGATGAACATCATGACAAAGTCGGGTGCCTTGACGTCGTAGTGCGAGTAGTCCTTGCGGCTCAGTTCGTCGATGTGGGCACGGACGGACTGCAGATGTGCCTTCAGGCAGCGGGCTTGCTCTTCCTTATTCTCGGCGGCGGTATAGGTGGCGTAGGCCGATAGGGAAACTTTGGAGTCGATAATCATTTCACGGTCATCGGGATAGCGGACGATGATGTCGGGCTGCATGCGCTGACCGCTTTCTTCGTTGGTCAGTGCTTCACCCCGCTCGTCGCGCAGGAACTCCTGGCGGACGTAATGTTCGCCTTCGATGAGGCCCGATGCCTGGAGCAGGCGTTCCAGAATGACTTCGCCCCAGTTACCCTGCATTTTCGAGTCGCCTTTCAGGGCACGGGTCAGGTTGTTGGCCTCTTCGCTCAGGCGGTTGTTCAGTTCTACCAGATCCTTGATGCGTTCGCCCAGCGAGAAACGTTCCTTGGCTTCGGTGTTGTATACCTGTTCCACCTTTTCGCGAAAGTCTTTGAGATTTTCACCCAAGGGGCGGAGCAGATTGCCGATGTGTTCGGCATTGAGTCGCTTGAAGTCGTCGGCCTTGTTTTGGAAGATGCGGTTGGACAATGCTTCGAACTCAGTGTTCATGCGGCGGTGCAGTGCTTCGGCCTCTTCACGCTGTTCGGCCAGGCGCTTTTCCAGTTGCTGCCGTTGTTCGGCCAGTCGTTCGGCGAATTGTTGTTCACGGCTGCTGTTCTGTTCATTGAACAACCTCTCCTGTTCAGCCAGGCGGTTGGCAAAAAGACGTTCCTGCTCGGCCAGTCGTTCACCAAACTGTTTTTCTTGTGCGGCCAGTCGTTCGGTGCTTTGCTGCCCGATGGCTTTCAACCGTTCCTCGGCAACCGCTTTCTCTCGTTCGATGCGTTCGTTGGTCGTACGGTTCAGCAAGTCTTCACGTTGCTGTGCGGCTTCCAGCTGCGCTTTCAGTGCGGTGGATTTACGTCCCGCAATCAACATTCCGATACCTGTCCCGACGCCCAGTCCTATAATCAGTAATACGATTTCCATGATGTACAATATTATGTCCGTTTGTTAAAACCAATCCCCGCCGGTTATCTTTGTGGCTGCAAAGCCTGCCGCATCTTTTCAATCAGTTCGGGAGTGCCGGTAACAGGCTTGCGGGTCAGCAGGAAGGCAAAGTTTTCGGCCAGTATTTCTTCGGGATTGATAATGTAGTTGGTATTTCTTCCTACCTGTTCAAAGAAATTCTCTGTATCCTTTATTCCGTATATTACCGTTTTTCCGTCTTTCTGTTCTGCTTTACCGTCTTTCAGCGGCATCAGACCGATTGTCAGATAATTGAAGAAGCTGCCTCCTTCGTATGGCTTATTGGCATATATCAGCATCGCACAGGGACGTTCTTCACCCTTGATGCGAAAACGGGCGTAACTGTCGAAGCGGTTGACATCGGGATTAGTAATCACCACATCGCGCAAATCGGCCGGTACTTCAAATTCTTCAGGTACGATGTTGAAGCCGATGAGCTTGTACATTTTCTCACGGAAATCCGGATTGTTGCGTGTCAGCACATGGAACAGTTCGTGTGCCAGCAGATAACTTGCTTGCTGGGGCTTCATGCGGGCTATTTGTTCTTCCACTACGATGTAGTCCATACGAGTATATCCGCCTGCACCGCCTTCTTCGGCCATGGTTGTTTTCAGAATTCTGATTTCCTGCGGAAGAGTCAATGACAGGTTTAGGGCTTTGATGTGGCTGTTCAGTGAATCGGCCGCTTCTTGCATGCGTTGTTTGTCCTCCTTGCTCCAGTCGCGTGCCTGATCGGCGATGAAACGCATTAGCTCCTGCCGAGTGCCTCCTTTTTTGCCCAACCGGGCTTCGTAATCGAAACGACTCCACTGACGGGTGGTAGCATCTTCTTTCGAAAGCAGAGTACGGGCTTCGTTGGCATCTATGTAATGCAGATTGATTTGTGCATACATATCTGTTGCACAAAGGCTAAGAGATAAAAGTGCTGTAGTCAGAAATTTTTTCATGCGAAGATGTCTCCTTATTCTGTCAGCACTTCGTTTCCGTTCTCGGTAATCAGCACCATACTTTCCCACTGAGCTGAGGGCAGGCCGTCGTCGGTGCAGACGGTCCATCCGTCGGCTTCGTCGATGAATACTTCATAACTGCCCATGTTGATCATTGGTTCGATGGTGAACGTCATGCCCGGCACGATCATCATGCCTGTACCTCGTTTGCCGAAATGCTCTACGTCGGGTTCTTCGTGGAATTTGATGCCACATCCGTGGCCGCACAGGTCGCGTACCACACTGTAGCCGTTTTTCTCGGCATGTTCCTGGATGGCCGCGCCGATGTCTCCCAGGCGTGTCCAAGGCTGTGCCATACGGACACCGATGTCGCGGCATTCGCGGGTCACTTCGACGAGACGTTTCATCTCGGGACTCACTTCGCCGATCATGAACATGCGTGAGGCGTCGGCGAAGTAGCCTTTGTAGATGGTCGATACATCGACGTTGACGATGTCGCCGCTCTTTAGGATTTCCTTGGTACTGGGGATGCCGTGACACACAACGTCGTTGATGCTGGTGCATACGCTCTTCGGGTAACCTTCGTACATGAACGGTGCAGGAATGGCATCGTGATCGGTTGTGAAGCAGTAGACCATGTGGTCTATCTCAGCGGTGGACATGCCTTCGCGGATATTCTCAGAAATATAGTCGAGCAGGGCGGTATTGATTTTGGCACTTTCACGGATACCAGCCAGTTGCTCTTCGGTACGGAGCAGGTGGCGTTGTGGCAGGCGGACGCCTTCATGTTTATACTGTTGTATTTTAGCTTCTACTTCATCGGAATAGTTTCTGGGAGTGAAGCGGGCTCCCTTTATCAGTTTCTTCATAGTGAAAACTCCTTTTTATTTAGTTGTGCAAAAGTACGTAATTCCTTTGGGAAACGGGCGGACTTGTGCAGGAAAATGATAGGTTTGTGTTTTTGGTCGCATTTAGCAGATTTGTAACGTCTTCTCAATACCGTTGCAATAAGGTTTGTGCACTTTTGCAATGCCAAATAAAAATAGGAGGAATGATTATGCAACTGAATCAGAATGATTACACTGTAGAAGCTGCCGCCGGCGGCGGATTCTTTGCTTACTACATGAACAACCTGTTGTGCAGCGCGTACGGCGAAACGCCGGATGAAGCTTGCGAGAACTTGGAACGTGTCGTAGACGATTTTGTCAGCGATATGTTCATGGTCGAAGAATATATCTGACCTCGATACGGAGAGAGGCATTTCTTACGTAAATTCATATATTCTCTTTTGGATTCCGCATCTGCGTGATGCAGGTGCGGATTGATTTGAAATCTTTATTTGTGGAATACACATCTATTATATACATTGAAGTCCTATGAAAGTATTGTTCATCATTCAGGGCGAAGGGCGGGGACATCTCACCCAAGCTATTACATTGGAAGGCATACTGCGCCGTAATGGTTACGACGTAGTCGAGGTGCTGGTGGGCCAGAGTAGTTCGCGTCGTCTACCCGGCTTCTTCAACCGGAACATCAAGGCGCCCGTCAAACGTTTCCTGAGTCCAAATTTTCTGCCTACACCGGCCAACCGCCGGGTAAGCCTGACACGCAGTGTGGTTTACAACCTGTTGTGTTTGCCTGCCTACTTCCGCAGTATGCGTTACATAGATCGTCGTATTCGAGAAACGGAAGCCGAACTTGTTGTCAACTTCTATGAGCTGCTTACGGGACTGACTTATTTCTTTTTCCGTCCATCGGTGCCGCAGGTCAGCATCGGACATCAGTATCTTTTCCTGCATCCTGAATTTCACTTTCCGCAAAAAAGTGGATGGAGTCTTTCTCTGTTGCGCTTCTTCACCCGTTTGACCAGTATCGGAGCCTGCCGCAGATTGGCGTTGTCTTTCCGTCCGATGGATGACAGTCCGGCTTCACGCATTCGTGTGGTTCCTCCGCTGCTGCGATCGGAAGTGTTGGCTTGTGAGAGCGAAAGGGGCGACTACCTGCACGGCTACTTGCTTAACGCGGGTTTTGCCGACGACGTCTTGGGGTGGCACAGCCGCCATCCGCGTGTACCTCTCCATTTCTTTTGGGACAAGCCTGGTGAAGAAGAGACGTGCTGCATGGACGACACGCTGACTTTCCACCAGATAGACGACATGAAGTTTCTGCGCTACATGTCCGGCTGCCGTGCCTACGCCACGACGGCGGGGTTCGAGTCGGTCTGTGAAGCCATGTATCTGGGAAAGCCGCTGCTGATGGTGCCTGCCCACATCGAGCAGGACTGCAACGCCTACGACGCCGCACGGACGGGAGCGGGCATCGTGGCCGATTCGTTCGACTTGCAGCGTTTGCTGGACTTCGAACGCAACTATCGTCCGAACGTGGAGTTCCGCTATTGGGCGCGGAGTGCCGAGCGCATCATCCTGGAGGCGCTGGAGGAAGCTGTACATTCCGGTCGGTTGCCACTGGGAGTACCGTATGAATATTGTAACGGATTTGAAATCTGAATGTAATACCCGTCCTCTACTTTTGCGGAAAAATAATGAAACTTATGGCAAAAAGGACGGTCAACAAGAAAAACTTGTCGGAGGCATATGTGGAGCGTGATCTGAGTTGGATGTATTTCAACCGACGCATTCTGCAGGAGGCCACCAAGCAACAGATCCCGCTGCTAGAACGGTTGGGATTTCTGGGCATTTACTCAAACAATCTGGACGAATTCTTCCGCGTGCGTATGGCGACGCTGAGCCGCATCGCCGAGTGTGAGGACCGGAGTGTGAAGGCCGAACGCGAACATGCCCGGCAGCTCATCAAGCAGATCACCAAGCTGAACAACAAGTACGCCAAGGAGTACGAACTGGCCATTCGTGATGTCACCCAGCAGCTGCGTGCCGAGCATATCTGCCTTTTGAAGGAGGATGAACTTGACGAAGAGCAGCAACAGTATGTGCGTACGTTCTTCCGCCAGCAGCTGAGCGGATTTGTCAGTCCCGTGTGGATTTCGGCGGTGAAGCAGCTGGCCGACGAAACGGACGAGAACATCTACCTGGCCGTCAAGATGCAGGCCGAACATAAGAAGCAAGCCGAGTATGCTTTGATCGAACTGCCTGTTTCGGTCTGCGGACGTTTTGTGCGACTGCCCGACAAGAACGGCAACAACTACCTGATGTACCTGGACGATGTCATCCGATTCTGTCTTCCGATCATCTTCAGCGGACTGAACTACGACCACTTCGAAGCGTATGCCTTCAAGTTTACGAAGGATGCCGAGATGGAGATAGACAACGACCTGCGTAACGGCATGTTGCAGAAGATATCCAAGGGAGTGAAGAGTCGGAGGAAGGGTGATGCTCTGCGCGTCATCTACGACGCCGCCATGCCGAAAGACCTGCACAAGCGTGTGATGAACATGCTGAATCTCGACAAGCTGGACACTGTGCTGGCCGGAGGTCGTTATCATAACCACAAAGACCTGATGTCCTTCCCCGATTGCGGCCGGAAGGACTTGAAATACCCACGTTGGGAACCCTTGGTACGTCCTGAACTGGATAGCGGCGAGAGCCTGCTGCGGCTGGTGCAGAAGGGCGACCGTTTCATCCACGTGCCTTACCATAGCTTCGACTACTACATCCGCCTCTTGCAAGAGGCCGCCATCCATAAGGAGGTGAAGAGTATCAAGACCACGCTCTACCGCCTGGCCAAGGACTCGAAAGTGGTGCGCGCCCTTATCTGTGCCGCCCGTAACGGCAAGAAGGTGACGGTCGTCATCGAATTGCTGGCCCGCTTCGACGAGGCGTCCAACATCAGCTGGTCGAAGAAAATGCAGGATGCCGGCATCCATGTCATCTTCGGCGTGGAGAACCTGAAAGTGCACTCCAAAATCACCCACATCGGCATGAAGAACGGGCTCGACATCGCCTGCATCAGTACGGGAAACTTCCACGAAGGCAATGCGCGCGTCTATACCGACTACCTGCTGATGACGGCTGCCCGCAACGTGGTGCGCGATGTCAACTCCGTCTTTACCTTCATCGAGAAGCCCTATGTACCCGTCTCCTTCAAGGAACTGCTCGTCTCGCCCAACGAGATGAAGAAACGCTTCCTCCGTCTGATAGACAACGAAATCAAGAACCGCCAGCAGGGAAAGCCCGCCTATATCCGTGTCAAGATCAACCACATCACGGACACGGACATGGTGCGGAAGCTCTACGAGGCGTCGGCCAGTGGCGTGCCTGTCGACCTGCTTGTGCGAGGCAACTGTTCGCTGGTCACCGGCATCCCCGGCGTGAGCGACACGATACGCATCTGCGGCATCATCGACCGCTATCTGGAACATTCGCGCATCTTCATCTTTGCCGCCGGAGGCGAGGAAAAATGCTTCATCGGTTCGGCCGACTGGATGCCCCGCAACCTGGACAACCGCGTAGAGGTCGTGGCACCCGTCTACGACCCCGCCATCAAGGCCGACCTGGCCCGTGTCATCGACTACGGCTTGCGCGATACGATGCAGGGACGCATCGTCGACGGCAGGGGAAGGAACGAGCCTTGGACGACAGGCGAGGAGAGTCCTTTCCGTTCGCAAGAGGAGTTGTACAAGTATTACAAGGAGGCGAACCGGCTCCTGCCACTCGATCCGGCCGAATAGTCTGCTGCGAAAGCTTCCCGCAGCGTGCAGGACGGAATCGCGGAGCGCGAAAGCTTCCCGCAGCGTGCAGGACGGAATCGCGGAGCGCGAAAGCTTCCCGCAGCGTGCAGGACGGAATCGCGGAGCGCGAAAGCTTCCTGCAGCGTGCAGGACGGAATCCCGAAACAGGCAAATGATGTTCAATCTGAAAGAAATAAGAAAAAGATATGTGTAAGAAATGTTATGCCGCCATCGATATCGGCTCGAACGCCGTGCGGCTCCTGATTAAGAAAGAAGAAGAAAACGAAAACCTGGTCAGCCGTCGGCTGTCGAAGGTGATGATGCTCCGTGTGCCCCTCCGTCTGGGTTTCGACGTCTTCTCGCTGGGCGAGCTTTCGGACGGCAAAGCCGTGAAACTGCGTCGCCTGATGAAAGCCTTCCGCCAGCTGATGAAGATATACGAAGTGACCGACTACCGCGCCTGCGCCACCTCGGCCATGCGTGACGCCCGTAACGGCAAGGCCGTCATCAAGAAAGTACTGAAAGATACGGGTATCCGCATCGAAATCATCGACGGACAGGAAGAGGCCCGCATGATTTACAACAACCACGTGGAGTGCCTCGAAGACCGTACCGGCAACTACATCTACGTCGACGTGGGCGGTGGAAGCACCGAAATCAATCTCCTGACGAACGGCGTGCTGGTACAGTCGCTTTCCTACAACGTAGGTACCGTGCGCATGTTGAGCAACGCAGTGCGCGAAGAGGTCTGGGAACAGATGAAAGACGACCTGACTCGCCTGACTGCTGACTTCCCCGACATCAACATCATCGGTTCGGGCGGCAATATCAACAAGCTTTATCGTCTGGCCGACAAGAAAGACAAAAAGCTCCAGCGGATGCCCATCGCCTCCTTGCAGGAACTCTACGACCAGCTCAGCCCCCTGACGCCCGAGCAGCGCATGAAGGAATTCAGCCTCAAGGCAGACCGTGCCGACGTCATCGTCCCCGCCGCGCGGATATTCCTGACCATTGCCGAAACGGTAAAGGCGCAGTACGTCCACGTGCCCGTCATCGGTTTGGCCGACGGCATCATCGACAGCCTCTACTCCAGCAACAACCTGCCGGAGTAAAGGCTGCTCCGTTAGAGGAAACCTACAATCTTGAAGTGCAGGTTTCCTCCGAACTTGAAGGGACGGTAGAGGACATCGTGGCAGACATACAGTATCTCTCCTTTTTTCTTAATCCGGTACACGCCGGTTTCTGGCAAGAGAGGCACAATCATGCCTATTTCGGGGCGTACCACGACGTAACTTGCATTGGCATAGCGGTAGAAAATACCTTCTGCAAAAAAGTAGGGTGCATGATTGAAGCTGATACTTATGCAGTGCTGGGGACGTTCCCTGTAATGTGTCCCTACGGGCGGCATCGGTCTTCTGGGTGGACGGTGACCGTGAACTTTGTGAGGCGGTTCGGGTTTCCGGTGATGGACTTTATGAGGCGGTTCGGGCTTCTTGTGGTGAGGTTTCTTTGTTTTGTGGCCTTTAGGATCTTTATCAGTTACGGCAGTTGGATTAGAGGCCTCGACACTCATCGTACAGGTAGGCAGGTAGCCGAAAGAAAGCGCAGCTGCCAATAAAAGGATAGTTGTAGATTTCTTCATAATCGTCATTTTTTAAGTTAAGTTTCTTATTTTGTTAGACAGTGTCATCATCGGAAAGTTTAAACGCCTTTGGCAAAAAGCTTGTCTCATCCTGTTTTTTTCATTATGTTTGCCGCCGTTATCAATAAAAACAGATTTATGAAAACTTGTAATTTTGTGAAAATGCTGACAGCCTGCATGCTGTCATTCCTCTTTCTGTCGTGTGGTGACGATATCGTCTATGAAACCATTAAGAATACAGATGAAGGCTTGTGCGACAAGACTTGGATCATGCAGACCGAACAGGATGGTGCCATAGTGCGCCAATATAAGCTGACTTTCTATTCGAAAAACCAGAAGGGACAAGAATTGACCGTGACGTACGACGAAGATGGAAAGACTTCCGTAGATCGGGAATTTTCATGGAGATGGGTAGATAATAGCAAAGAAGCTTTGCTCCTGACATTTACTACCGGCGAGAAAGTGTTCGAAAACGTATGGGTACGCGAACATTACCTTTCCGGCAGATTGGACGGAGAAATCATCGTGCTGACAGAAGAAGGTTATTGACGGCACTCTATCATCATTCGGCTTGAAATACGAACGCCATGGATTTACACTTTTCAATCCTGTAAATCCATGGCGTTTTTTGTATCTGGGAAACCGTTGGGATGGTCGTGTCAGTTCATTTCTTTACCAGCAGGTTCTTGAAGCTGGGTGGATAGGGCGTTTCAAATTCCATCTTTTCTCCGGTGACGGGATGATAGAAGCAGAGCTTGAATGCATGGAGCGCCAAACGGCCGATGGGGTTGAGGTCTTCGATGCCATAACGTCCGTCACCAATGATGGGGTGTCCCAAGTCCTGCATGTGGACGCGTATCTGGTTCTTTCGCCCTGTTTCAAGATGCAGTTCGACGAGTGAATATCCGTTGGCCCGCTTGATGGTGCGGTAGTGCGTGATGGCCTCCTTTCCGCCGTCATCCGATGGACTGGAGTAAACATACAGTGTTCGGTCCGTTAGCCAGGAGCGGACGATGCCGCTGTCTTTTTCCATTTCACCTGCCACGACGGCCACGTAACGGCGGTCAAATACAATCTGATGCCAATTGTCGCGCAGTGTATGCTGCGTCTTTTCATCTTTGGCAAACATCATCAGTCCGGAAGTGTCACGGTCGAGGCGATGTACTACGTAGACACGATTGTTGCGTCCTGAACGCTTCAGATATTCGTTCAGGATGGTACAGGCGGTACGCTCCTTCTGCCGTTCGGTACTGACCGAGAGCAGCCCTTGCATTTTCTCTACAACGATGAGATAGGCGTCTTCGTAGACAATTTTCAGCAGCTTGTGGCGGAACTCACGGTTGCCTTTATCTCGGCTGATTTGTACCTTCATTCCGGGTTGCAGTGGAAAATTATATTGGGTGGTGATGACGTTGTCTACAAACACAATACGTTTGCTCAGGAGCGATTTCAGCTTGGTACGGCTTGCCTGAGGCATCTTGGCTGCCAGAAATTCCATCAGTTCCATCGGCTCTTTGACAAAGTAATCCGTATATTGGGCACGAGCCCTTGCAGTTATTTTTTCTTTTGACACGTGAAGAGATTTTTATTGGTTTTCAGTTGCAGATTGTTCTTTCAGTTCAAGCAGTACAACATTTTCCACATGGTGTGTATGGGGAAACATATCAACGGGTTGTATGGCTTTAACGCGGTACTTCACATCCAGCAGTTGCAGGTCACGGGCTTGTGTAGCGGGATTACAGCTGACATAGACAATGCGTTGGGGTTGTGCTTCCAGAATAACGTTGATGACGTCGGGATGCATGCCTGCGCGGGGTGGGTCAGTGATGATGACATCGGGCCTTCCGTACTGGCTGATAAAGTCCTGTGTCAGGATATCTTTCATGTCGCCGGCAAAGAAGAGTGTATTGTCGATGCCGTTGATTTCTGAATTTACTTTCGCATCTTCGATAGCTTCGGGCACGTACTCGATACCGATGACTTGGCGTGCCTGTCGGGATACAAAGTTTGCAATGGTTCCTGTGCCTGTATAAAGATCGTACACCAGTTCGTTACCGGTTAGTCCAGCAAAGTCGCGTGCTACCTTGTACAGTTTATAGGCTTGTTCTGAATTTGTTTGGTAGAACGATTTGGGCCCCACTTTGAAGCGCAGTCCTTCCATCTCTTCGAAGATATGATCCTTGCCCTTGAATGTTTGCACATCGAGGTCGGTAATTGTGTCGTTCACCTTATTGTTTACTATATATAATAAGGAAGTGATCTCGGGGAACGAGTCGGCCACGTATTGAAGCATCGCTTTGAGCTGTACCATTTCTTCGTCTCGTTCGATGCGGCACACCAATATAACCATCAGTTCACCTGTCGAAGAAGTACGTATGATAAGGTTGCGCAGCATACCTTCGTGGGTACGAATATTGTTGAAGGTATAATTATGTTCGTATGCGTAGTCGCGGATAGCATTACGGATACGGTTGGATATATCGTCCTGAAGCCAGCATTTTTCAATGGCCAGTACCTTGTCAAATGAGTTGGGAATATGGAAGCCCACAGCGTTCATCTGTTCATACACCACGTCTTGTTCTATCTCTTCAGTTGTAAGCCAACGTTTGTTGGAGAATGTATATTCCAGTTTGTTTCGATAAAATTCTGTCTTGTCTGAACCTAAAATGGGAGAAACTTCCGGTAATTGCACTTTCCCGATACGCGTCAGGTTGTCGGTTACCTGTTTTTGCTTATACTTGATTTGTTCAGCATAAGGAAGTACTTGCCATTTGCATCCGCCACATACGCCATAGTGCTGGCAGAATGGAACGGATCTTTTGGGGGAGTATTCGTGGATTTTTACCGCTTCTGCTTCGGCGTAGTGATGTTTCTTTCTTTTGATTTGTAAGTCGACTATATCTCCAGGTACAACATAAGGTACGAAGATAACCAGATCATTTACTTTTGCGATGGCTTTTCCTTCGGCAGCCACGTCTGTTATTGTTACCTTTTCCAGTAGAGGAAGTTCTTTTCTCTTTCTTGCCACTTTTACACCAGTCTAATAAATTCTGCTGCAAAAATAGCTATTTTTCGGTAAATATTAATGTTTTGGAGAAATAATAAAGATTGCAATGTCGAAATTGCATTTTTATCTAAAATTCTTGTGCAAAAAGTTTTATAGTATGTGAAATATATTTAGCTTTGCGCACATGAATTGAGAAAAGCACATTCAAAACCTTTTTAATATTATGGATAAAAAAAGAGTTTATACCTTTGGAAATGGCCATGCAGAAGGCAAGGCCGACATGAGAAATCTGTTGGGTGGTAAAGGTGCGAACCTGGCCGAAATGAATCTGATTGGAGTGCCGGTACCTCCGGGATTTACCATTACAACAGAAGTTTGTACTGAGTACAACGAAATGGGACGCGACAAAGTGGTTGAATTGTTGAAAGAAGATGTTGAAAAAGCCATATCACATGTGGAAAGCCTGATGTCTTCCAAGTTCGGTGATGTGGATAATCCGCTGTTGGTTTCTGTACGTTCGGGTGCCCGTGCTTCCATGCCGGGTATGATGGATACTATTCTGAACCTGGGTTTGAACGATGAGGTTGTGGAAGGCTTGACCCGTAAGACGGGTAATGCGCGTTTTGCATGGGATTCTTATCGTCGTTTTGTACAGATGTATGGCGATGTTGTGTTGGGTATGAAACCGACCAACAAGGATGACATCGATCCGTTTGAAGCTATTATTGAGGACGTGAAGCACGCAAAAGGGGTGAAGCTGGATAATGAATTGGAGGTGGAAGACCTGAAAGAACTGGTAAAGCGCTTTAAGGCTGCTGTAAAAGAACGTACCGGACAGGACTTCCCGACATGTGCTTACGAACAGCTGTGGGGCGCTATCTGTGCAGTATTTGATTCTTGGATGAACGAACGTGCCATCCTCTATCGTAAGATGGAAGGTATACCCGATGAATGGGGTACGGCTGTTAATGTCCAGGCGATGGTATTTGGTAATATGGGTGATACTTCAGCTACAGGTGTTTGCTTCAGCCGTGATGCCGCTACGGGTGAAGACCTGTTCAATGGCGAATATCTGATCAACGCGCAGGGCGAGGACGTGGTAGCTGGTATACGTACGCCGCAGCAAATCACCAAGATCGGTTCACAACGTTGGGCTGAACTGGCAGGTATCAGCGAAGAAGAACGTGCTTCCAAGTATCCTTCCATGGAAGAGGCTATGCCTGAAATCTATAAAGAACTGGATGCTCTGCAGACGAAGCTTGAAAACCACTATCGCGATATGCAGGATATGGAGTTCACTGTACAGGAAGGCAAACTCTGGTTCCTCCAGACACGTAACGGTAAGCGTACGGGTGCTGCTATGGTGAAGATTGCTATGGATTTGCTTCGTCAGGGTATGATCGACGAAAAGACAGCTTTGATGCGTTGCGAACCCAATAAGCTTGATGAGTTGCTTCACCCTGTATTTGATAAGTCTGCTTTGAAACAGGCTAAGGTGCTGACTCGTGGTTTGCCTGCTTCTCCGGGTGCTGCTTGTGGTCAGATTGTGTTCTTTGCCGATGATGCAGCTGAATGGCGTGCTGCCGGTAAGCGCGTGGTGATGGTTCGTATCGAAACATCTCCCGAAGACCTTGCTGGTATGGCTGTGGCCGAAGGTATCCTGACAGCTCGTGGCGGTATGACTTCGCATGCTGCTGTAGTAGCTCGTGGTATGGGCAAGTGTTGTGTATCAGGTGCAGGCGCATTGAACGTAGATTATAAAGCTCGTACAGTGGAAGTAGACGGTGTCGTTTTGAAAGAAGGCGACTTTATTTCGTTGAATGGAAGTACGGGTGAAGTGTACAAAGGAAAGGTGGAAACGAAGGCTGCCGAGCTGTCCGGCGATTTTGCCGAGCTGATGAAACTGGCCGATAAATATGCTAAGTTGCAGGTACGTACAAATGCCGATACGCCTCACGATGCTACCGTGGCTCGTAACTTTGGTGCTGTTGGTATCGGTTTGTGCCGTACGGAGCACATGTTCTTCGAAGGCGAGAAGATCAAGGCTATGCGTGAAATGATTCTGGCTGAAGATGCTGAAGGCCGTCGTAAGGCGCTGCAAAAGATTCTGCCTTACCAACAGGCCGACTTTAAGGGCATCTTCAAGGCAATGGCGGGTTATCCTGTCACTGTTCGTCTGCTCGATCCGCCTTTGCATGAGTTTGTGCCCCACGATCTGAAGGGACAGCAGGAAATGGCTGAAGCCATGGGCGTTAGCTTGCAATACATCCAACAGCGTGTTGAGGCTTTGTGCGAACACAACCCGATGTTGGGTCATCGTGGCTGCCGTCTGGGTAATACTTATCCTGAAATCACTCAGATGCAGACACGCGCTATCTTGGGCGCTGCTCTTGAACTGAAGAAGGAAGGTGTGGAGACACATCCCGAAATCATGGTGCCGTTGACCGGTATCCTCTACGAGTTCAAGGAACAGGAGAAAGTAATCCGTGCTGAGGCTGCCAAACTGTTTGAAGAAGTAGGCGACAGCATCGAATTCAAGGTAGGTACGATGATCGAAGTACCGCGTGCAGCCCTGACTGCTAATCGCATCGCTTCGTCGGCTGAATTCTTCTCATTCGGTACGAATGACTTGACGCAGATGACGTTCGGATACTCACGTGATGATATCGCTTCTTTCTTGCCGGTTTATCTGGAGAAGAAGATCTTGAAGGTAGACCCGTTCCAGGTACTCGACCAAAATGGTGTAGGTCAGTTGGTTCAGATGGCTACTGAGAAGGGTCGTGCCATCCGTCCGGATTTGAAGTGTGGTATCTGTGGTGAACATGGTGGTGAACCGTCATCCGTGAAGTTCTGTCACAAGGTTGGCTTGAATTACGTAAGCTGCTCACCGTTCCGTGTACCTATCGCGCGTCTGGCTGCGGCTCAAGCTGCCATTGAAGGCTGACATTAGATAGATAATCATCAATATATTAAGGGAATTCGCTTTAAGAGTGAGTTCCCTTTTTGTTTTACATATCGAAATAGAGAGTGGTTGTATCATACAGTGCTTCGTGAGGGTCTGATGAAGTGCTCTGTGAGGGTGTCATACAGTGCTTTGTGAACTACTGAGGAAGCACTGTGTTAGGGATTCAGAAAGCACTGTGTTAGGTGGTGAAAAACTATGCTTTCGGCTTGTAAAGTCAGCCTTTTGTCTGATAAAAGGCATTTTGGAGGTTGTGTCAGGATGTGTCTGTTCTTGGCATACAAATGTTTTTCTTCTCTAAAACAACGCTTTTCTCCACTTTTTTTATAATTTTGCAGCCTTAAAACAGGAGGTTTGGTTCGAAGTATCTGAAGGGAGCGTGACCGGTAGCCTCCAATAAGCAACGTTCAAAATAAAAACAAAAATAAAACCATGGGTAAATTTGCCGAACATTCAAAGTTTAATCTATCGGAAATCAACAAGGAAGTGTTGAAGAAATGGGACGAAAACCAGGTTTTCGCCAAGAGTATGACAGAACGTGAAGGATGTCCTTCCTTCGTATTCTTCGAAGGACCTCCCTCGGCCAACGGTATGCCGGGCATTCACCACGTCATGGCTCGTACCATCAAGGACATCTTCTGCCGCTACAAGACGATGAAGGGCTTCCAGGTGAAGCGCAAGGCCGGATGGGATACGCACGGACTCCCCGTGGAGCTGGGCGTGGAGAAGGCGCTGGGTATCACGAAGGAAGACATCGGCAAGACCATCTCCGTGGCCGACTACAACGCCGCCTGCCGCAAGGACGTGATGAAGTTCACGAAGGAGTGGGAGGACCTGACGCACAAGATGGGCTACTGGGTGGACATGAAAGACCCTTACATCACTTATGACAACCGCTACATTGAGACCCTCTGGTGGCTGTTGAAGCAGCTCTACAAGAAGGGCCTGCTCTATAAAGGCTATACCATCCAGCCCTATTCGCCCGCCGCAGGTACGGGACTGAGCTCTCACGAGCTGAACCAGCCCGGCTGCTACCGCGACGTGAAGGACCTGACGGTGGTAGGCCAGTTCAAGATGAAGAATCCGAAGCCCGAAATGGCAGAGTGGGGTACGCCTTACTTCATCGCCTGGACCACTACGCCCTGGACCTTGCCCAGCAACACAGCCCTCTGCGTCGGCCCGAAGATTGACTACGTGGCCGTGCAGACCTACAACGGCTATACGGGCGAGAAGATGACCGTCGTACTGGCCAAGGCTTTGCTCTATACGCACTTCAACAAAAAGGCTGAAGACGTTGCATTAGAGGACTATAAGCCCGGCGACAAGCTGATTCCTTTCAAGGTGGTAGGCGAATACAAGGGTACGGACCTTGTAGGTATGGAGTACGAACAGCTCATCCCCTGGGTGAAGCCCACCGAGCTGGACAACGAAGGCAACTGGCAGGAAGCATCGGCCAAGGCTTTCCGCGTCATCCCCGGCGACTATGTGACGACAGAGGACGGTACGGGTATCGTACACATCGCCCCGACCTTCGGTGCTGACGATGCCAACGTGGCACGTGCGGCCGGCATCCCTTCGCTGTTCATGATCAATAAGCGTGGCGAAACCCGCCCCATGGTGGACCTCACGGGTAAGTTCTACCTGCTGGACGAGCTGGACGAGAAGTTTGTGGCTCAGTGCGTCGATACCGAGGCCTACAAGGAATACCAGGGCCGCTGGGTGAAGAATGCCTATGACCCGCAATTCACTGTGGACGGCAAGTACGACGAGAAGGCCGCCCAGGCAGCTGAGTCGCTCGACTTCTACATCTGCATGATGATGAAAGCCGCCAACCAGGCCTTCAAGATAGAGAAGCATGTGCACAACTATCCGCACTGCTGGCGCACGGACAAGCCGGTGCTCTACTATCCGCTGGACAGCTGGTTCATCCGCAGCACCGCCTGCAAGGAGCGCATGATGGAGCTGAACAAGACCATCAACTGGAAGCCCGAGTCAACGGGTACGGGACGCTTCGGCAAGTGGCTCGAGAACCTGAACGACTGGAACTTGAGCCGTTCGCGCTACTGGGGTACGCCGCTGCCCATCTGGCGCACCGAGGACGGCACGGAAGAGAAGTGCATCGAATCCGTAGAAGAACTTTACAACGAAATAGAGAAGTCCGTGGCTGCCGGCCTCATGAAGAGCAATCCCTACAAGGACAAAGGCTTCGTGCCGGGTGAATATACGAAGGAGAACTATGACAAGATAGACCTGCACCGCCCCTACGTGGACGACATCATCCTCGTTTCGAAGGACGGCAAGCCCATGAAGCGCGAGACCGACCTGATTGACGTTTGGTTCGACTCTGGCTCCATGCCCTATGCGCAGATACACTATCCGTTCGAGAACAAAGAACTGCTGGACAGCCATCAGGTATATCCCGCCGACTTCATCGCCGAAGGCGTTGACCAGACGCGCGGCTGGTTCTTCACGCTCCATGCTATCGCCACGATGGTGTTCGACAGCGTATCCTACAAGGCTGTCATCTCTAATGGTTTGGTACTCGACAAGAACGGCAACAAGATGTCCAAGCGACTGGGCAATGCCGTTGATCCCTTCTCGACCATCGAGAAATACGGTTCCGACCCCTTGCGCTGGTACATGATTACCAACTCTTCGCCGTGGGACAACCTGAAGTTCGATGTCGAAGGTGTGGAGGAAGTGCGCCGCAAGTTCTTCGGTACCTTATATAATACGTATTCCTTCTTCGCCCTCTATGCCAACGTCGACGGCTTCGAATACAAGGAAGCCGACGTGCCCATGGAGAAACGTCCCGAGATAGACCGCTGGATTCTGTCCCTGCTCAATACGCTGGTGAAGAATGTGGATGCCTGCTACAACGACTACGAGCCTACCAAGGCTGGCCGACTGATATCCGATTTCGTCAACGACAACCTGTCTAACTGGTATGTGCGCCTCAACCGCAAACGCTTCTGGGGTGGTGGTATGACTGAAGATAAGCTCTCGGCTTATCAGACCCTCTATACTTGCCTCGAGACGGTGGCCAAGCTGATGGCACCCATCGCGCCGTTCTATGCCGACATGCTCTACAGCGACCTGATTGCCGTGACTGGCCGCGACCAGGTGGTTTCTGTCCACCTCGCCCAGTTCCCCGTATGCGATGAGACACTGGTTAATACCGAACTTGAAGCCCGTATGCAGGTGGCTCAGGACATCACGTCCATGGTACTCGCCCTGCGCCGCAAGGTGAACATCAAGGTACGCCAGCCGCTGCAGTGCATCATGATTCCTGTGGTGGACGAAGAACAGCGTGCCCACATCGAAGCCGTGAAGACGCTCATCATGAACGAGGTGAACGTGAAGGAAATCAAGTTCGTTGACGGAGCCGCCGGAGTACTGGTGAAGAAAGTGAAGTGCGACTTCAAGAAGCTGGGCCCGAAGTTCGGCAAGCAGATGAAGGCCGTGGCTGCCGCTGTAGCGGAAATGTCACAGGAAGCTATTGCCGAGCTGGAAAAGAACGGTAGCTACACGTTCGTTCTGGATGGTGCGGAAGCCGTAGTCGAGGCTGCCGACGTGGAAATCTTCAGCGAAGACATCCCCGGCTGGCTGGTGGCCAACGAAGGCCGACTGACTGTGGCACTGGAAGTTACCGTTACCGAGGAACTACGTCGCGAAGGCGTGGCCCGCGAGCTGGTGAACCGCATCCAGAACATCCGCAAATCCAGTGGCTTTGAAATTACCGACAAAATAAATATTACATTGTCTAAAAATACGCAGACAGATGATGCGGTAAACGAATATAAAGACTATATTTGCAACCAAGTTCTGGCAACCTCGCTCACGTTGGCCGATGAAGTACAAGAAGGTACCGAATTGAACTTCGATGACTTCTCGCTCTTTGTGAAGGTTGAAAAGAACTGATAGAGATTGGAAAAGATAATTTAATACCAAAACAAACTAAACACATTACAATTATGGCAGAAAAGACAAGATACTCAGATGCAGAATTGGAAGAGTTTCGCGCCATTATTTTGGAAAAGTTGGAGTTGGCGCAACGTGACTACGATTTGCTGAAAGCCAGTCTGACCGGAGCCGACGGCAATGATACAGATGATACGTCTCCTACATATAAGGTATTGGAAGAAGGGGCCAATACGTTGTCCAAGGAAGAGACTACCCGCTTGGCTCAACGCCAGCTGAAGTTTATCCAAGGACTTCAGGCTGCTTTGGTGCGTATTGAAAACAAAACTTATGGTATTTGCCGTGAGACTGGTAAACTGATACCGAAGGAACGCCTGCGTGCCGTTCCTCATGCTACTTTGAGCATCGAAGCTAAGAATAGCGGTAAAAAGTAATTTGAAACATTAACAGGCTATGGGCTGCGCAAGGATCTGTGTCTTTGTGCTCCTATAGCTTGTGCTTTTTTGGAATGCATAAGGGAATGAAGAGCTTTTGGACAAAAGGGCGGATAGCTTTGTTTGTGATATTCTCGGTATTGTTGGTAGACCAGTTGATAAAAGTGGCTGTAAAGACGGGAATGTATTGGCATGATAGCATTAATGCTATCGGCTGGCTATACGACAAATTGGGCATTCAAGCTGAACCTCCTACATGGTTTTATATATTCTTTACAGAAAACAACGGAATGGCTTTTGGAATGGAGATTGTCGGAAAGTTATTCTTGACTTCATTTCGCATTGTTGCAGTAGCTGTTATCGGGTGGTTCCTTTATAAATTTGTACAGCATAAGATGAAGACTGGCTTCATTGTATGTGTGTCATTGGTTTTGACGGGAGCCTTAGGCAATATCGTTGACAGTGTATTTTACGGCGTACTGTTTAGTGAAAGTACCAGTTACCAACTGGCCTCATTTCTGCCAGAGGGAGGAGGATATGCTCCTTTGTTTTACGGCAAGGTAGTAGATATGTTTTATTTCCCTATTATCGAAGCTAATTGGCCTTTATGGATACCTTTTGTCGGGGGAGATCATTTTATTTTTTTCAGTCCGATATTTAATTTTGCGGATGCTGCAATCAGTTGTGGCATTGTCGCCTTATTGCTGTTCTATAGCAAATATTTGAATGAAGCTTATCATGAAGTGACAAAGAAAGGATGAAACGTAGCAATCAAATTCAACGGTGTGGTCTGTTCGTTTTCTTAGTCTGGACATTATTTGCGTGTCAGGTAAAACGTCCTGAAACGGTATTGTCGGATAAACAAATGGAGGACGTACTTTATGACTATCATATAGCCAAAGCATTGGGTGAAGCATTATCTTATAATGAGAATTATAAGCGTGTACTTTACGTGGAGTCTGTTTACAAGAAATACGGAATAACAGAAGCACAATTTGATTCATCAATGGTTTGGTATGCTAGAAATCCAGAAGTCTTAAGTAAGATTTATGAAAATATCAATGCACGGCTGAAAGCAGAAAAAGCAACTGTTGAGGATTTGTTGGCCTTGCGTGAAGGTAAGCCTCAAACTTCAGCTCCCGGTGATAGTGTGGATGTCTGGTTTGGACAGGAGCTTTATCGGTTGTCAGGGATGCCGTTGAATAATAAAGTGACCTTTTCGCTGCCTGCAGACAGTAACTTTTTCGGTCGTGATACATTACGTTGGAATATCCGTTTTCTGTATCCTGACAAGGAGTTTGATAGTATTTCTGCTCCTATCATGGCCATGTCCCTACATTATAAAAATGATAGTGTAATTAGTGCTTTTCGTAAGATTTTCACTGCGGGTGATTATTCTATATCTTTACAAAGCGACACGATGGGAGAACTTAAAGAAGTGAACGGTTTTGTCTACTATTCTAGTTCGGAGAAAAAGTCTTTGTTGCTTGATAAGATTTCTCTCATGCGTTATCATAGTGCCGATTCTGTAGCTGTTGCAGTGACAGATACTTTGAAAGCTGCTGAAAAGGATACTTTGAATGTGAAAAAGGAACCGGAGAATATAGATAAGGACAGCTTGGAGTCGGATAAGAAAGAGTTGAATGCTGTACCTCGCATGCGACCTAAACCATCGTCTACGTTGGTTCAACCACAAAAACAGGAAGCTCGTCCTCGTTTGCAAAAAAGAAGGGTAAATTAGGCTGAAAGGATTTGAATGATGAAACGGTATGCTTCTCATTACCTGTATTTGCCAGGACATGGCTTTTTGTGGCATTATGTTGTGCAGATGCACGAAAATTGTGTGGAAGCTCTTTTCCCCATGTCTGACGAAATAGAAAGTACAGAATGGAAACCGGGGGTTATTGCTTTAGTTCCTTTGGAGGCAGATGTATCTGCGCTTTCGTTCAATTTTAAGGATATTCTTTCTGAAGTTCCTGTAGAAGTTGTGGAGCGTATGTCGTGTTTGGTGCCTGTCCTTTTGTTTCCTTTTGATTTTACAAGGATGGAGCCTGTCTCCGAAACTCGGCACAAACTACTGCAGTAGCGATGGCTACGTTGAGCGATTCCGAAGTTTCCCGTCCGGTCGGATAATTTGGGATATAGAGCCGACGGTTGATCAGGCTGCCTACTTCCGGACTGATACCGTTCCCCTCGTTGCCCATCACGATCAGACCGTTTTTCGAAAGCGTTTCTCCGTACATGTTCTCTCCATCCAGAAAGGTTCCGTATATCGGTATGTCTGTTTCTAAGTTTCGTATCAGGTCAGGCAGGGGAGTGTAGTGTATTCTTACATGTGCAATGCCCCCCATAGTGGCCTGCATAGCTTTAGGATTGTAGATGTCTGCCGTTTGGGGTGAGCAGAATACGTCCTCAATACCAAACCAGTCGGCCAGGCGTATGATGGTCCCCAGATTTCCAGGATCCTGTATGTCATCCAGAGCCAGGCATAGAGAATGGCCGATAACCGACGGATCTGTCGGATATTCAGGTTGGTCGAATACAGCCAGTACTTGTTGCGGTGTTTTTAGCAGGCTGGCACGTGACAGCTCTTCTTCGTTTACTATCAATGTTTCACCAACATCGTTTAGTTGTAGTTCTTTATTGTTTATGAACCATTTGTCTGTTGCAGCCAGTAATCTGCAATGAAAATGTCCCAATAAGTCTCCTACGAGTTTGTGACCCTCAGCTAAAAATGCCTTTTCTGTTTTTCGGTTCTTTTTGAGTTCCAGGGAATGGATATATTTAATTTTGTTTTTGCTCAGTGCCATATTCTGCTTCTTTATCTTTTTCGCAAATGTACGTCATTATTTTCAGATAATCAAAACAATGTGCATCGTGAAGATATAAGTCGTATGTGCTGCTTTCAGGCCTTGTTTTGTAAACATGGACTTTAGCTCCGTAAAGTGGCACTTTAGCGCGCTAAAGAGGGACTTTACGAAGCTGAAGTAGTACTTTATTTTCTGGAACAAAAGATGGTATTCGGATGATGCTCTTTGGGGCCCATTTGTTTTTGCAAACCGAAAAAATAAGGTATATTTGTCGCAGTTTATATGTGTGTGCTGATATGAAGAAAGGCTTGTATTGTGTAATATCCGTTCTCGCTTTGTTGCTGTCGGTCTCTTGTTCGTCTACTAAGTATGTGCCCGATGGCTCTTATTTGCTGGACGAAGTGAGTATACATACGGATAATAAAGAGGTAAAGCCTTCCAGTCTTTCCATGTATGTACGACAGAATCCTAATGCCAAATGGTTTAGTTTGTTCAAGACTCAGCTGTATGTCTATAATTGGTCGGGTGCCGACAGTACTCGGTGGATAAACCGAGTGCTGCGTAAGGTTGGGGATGCTCCTGTGATTTATCGGAAAGAAGATGCGGATCGTACTCGTGAAGAGATGACCAAAGCAGTTCAGAATATGGGCTATATGGGAGCTTCTGTTGAGACGGAATGTCATGTGAAAAAGAAAAAGATACGGCTTGTCTATAACGTGACTACAGGAAAACCGTACATTGTGAGAACTATCCGTTATGATATTCCCGACGACAATATTCGTAATTTAATGCAGCTCGATTCGGCGGGTACCTATTTATCTGAAGGTATGCGTTTTGATGTGAATCAGCTGGATGCCGAGCGGCAACGTATTACAAATAATTTGCTAGGGAATGGTTATTATAAATTCAATAAGGATTTTCTTTCTTATACTGCTGATACTGCACGTAATACTTATCTTGTGGATTTGACTCTTCACCTTTTGCCTTACAGGCAGCGGGGAGGAACGGGAAGCCAGCAGCATCGTCAATATACGATCGGAAAAGTAGGTTTTGTGACTGACTACAATGTGTTGCAGTCTTCCGCTAATAGTATTGAAGTGAATGATTCTCTTCATTACAACGGTCTATCGTTTTATTATAAGGATAAATTATATCTGAGGCCTCAACTTTTGGAGAATAATCTTCATATTTTGCCGGGTGATTTATATGATGAACGGAAGGTTCAGCGCACCTATTCTAATTTTGGTCGTTTGCAGGCATTGAAATATACCAATATCCGTTTTGTCGAAGAACGTGAGGACAGTACTCGTTTGGATGCCTATATTATGTTGACCAAAAGCAAACACAAGTCTGTTTCATTCGAGCTTGAAGGTACAAATTCAGCGGGTGATCTGGGTGCAGCAGCAGCAGTGTCTTTCCAGCATCGTAACTTGTTCAGAGGTTCCGAAGCTTTGATGCTTCGTTTTCGTGGAGCCTATGAGGCTATTTCACCCTTGAAAAGTGGATATAATCAAGAAAATTATATGGAACTGGGGGCTGAAGCGACAATCAATTTCCCTCGTTTCATGTTCCCTTTTTTAAGCAGAGATTTTAGACGTACAATTAGGGCAACTACTGAATTTGGATTGCAATACAATTATCAGATGCGTCCAGAATTCACTCGTATTGTGGCATCAGGTAGTTGGAGCTATCGCTGGGGAATGCAACGGCAGCGTTCGCAACATCGTATAGATTTGCTTGACATCAATTACTTATATATGCCATGGATCGATCCTGCTTTTCGTGAAATCTATCTTGACAAGGAGCAGAATTATATATTGGCTTATAATTATGAAGACCGTTTTATTGTTCGTTCGGGTTATAGCTATACTTATAACAGTGCTGGCCAGGCATTGATGAATAATGCATTGTTGGGCAATTCTTATTCTGTGCGTATCAATATAGAATCTGCAGGTTCTTTACTGTATGGCTTGGCCAAGCTGACAGGGATGAAAAAAAATGAGTCAGGTGAATATACATTGTTAAATATTCCTTTTGCTCAATACATAAAAGGAGATATCGATTATGCGAAGAATTTTGTAATAGACAATCGTAATTCGTTAGCATTTCATGTAGGTGGAGGTATTGCCGTCCCTTATGGAAATGCGAGTGTTGTTCCATTTGAAAAACGATATTTTTCTGGAGGAGCTAATAGCGTACGTGGATGGTCTGTTCGAGAATTGGGGCCTGGTTCCTATGTTGGCGATAGAAACAATTTCTTAAATCAGTCGGGGGATATCAAACTGGATGCCAGTGTGGAATATCGTACGCATCTTTTTTGGAAACTGCATGGGGCATTGTTTGTTGATGCTGGCAATATTTGGACTTTGCATGAATATGAAAGCCAGCCGGGGGGACAATTTAAATTTAATACTTTTTACAAGCAGATAGCTGTCGCTTATGGTATGGGAATCCGTTTGGATCTGGATTTTTTCGTTTTACGTTTTGATGCTGGTATGAAGGCTATCAATCCTGTTTACGAAAGTGGGCGGAATCGTTATCCTATTGTTCATCCAGATTTCAGTCGTGATTTTGCTTTTCACTTTGCGGTAGGTTATCCATTTTAAACAAATAAATATGAGACGATAAATGATGAAATATATTTTATTATTATGTGGACTGTTTGTCTACTTTGGGAATATCTCTGCCAAACCATTTGCAGTATCGGAAGATACTGTTCGTTTTATAAATCCTTTTGCTCATTCTATTACTTTTAGTGGCAATTTTGGCGAACTTCGTGCTAACCATTTTCATGGGGGGCTTGACTTTAAGACGGGAGGGGTAACAGGAAAGCCTGTACGTGCATTGGCTGACGGGTACATTTCACGTATCCGTGTAACACATGGATCAGGCTACGTGCTCGATGTCGTCTATAACAATGGCTATTCTACTATTAATCGTCACTTGGAAGCTTTCGTAGGCGATATTGCCCGGCGGGTGGAGGATTTGCAATATGAGCAGGAGAGCTGGGAAGTAGAGATTGTGCCTGAGGCAGGGGAATATCCCGTCAAGACAGGACAAATTATTGCTTATAGCGGCAATACAGGTTATTCGTTTGGACCTCATTTACATTTGGATGTTATCGAGACGGCCACGGACGACTATGTAGACCCGTTGCCTTTCTTTGCCGGACAGGTGAAGGATCACACGGCGCCGCGTGCACAGGGCATCATGCTCTTTCCGCAACGCGGACGGGGTGTGGTGAATGGCAAGACGACGAGACAAACTTTTGGTCTGAACCAGACGACGGGCATCACGGCTTGGGGTGAGATAGGAGCAGGTATCCGTGCCTATGATTACATGGACGGGGTGCATAACCGTTACGGCGTACATACGGTGATTCTCGAAGTGGATGGGCAGGAAGTTTTTCGTAGTGTAGTGGATCGTTTTGCCTACGATGAGAATCGCTACATTAACTCTTGGACTTATGGGCAATATATGAAGTCGTTCATCGACCCCGGTAATCGTCTCCGTCTGCTACATGCCTCGAATGGCAACCGTGGGTTGGTGACCATCGACGAGGAGCGGCCCTATCGCTTTGTCTATACGCTGCGCGACGCGCTGGGCAACGAGTCGAAGGTGCGCTTCACTGTGCAGGGCCATCGGAGTGAGATTCCTGTGGTGGAACATCGCGAGAAGTATCATTTCCGTTGGGACAAGGTGAATTATCTGCAGGAACCTGGCCTCGAGCTGGTATTGCCCCGCGGCGTACTCTACGAAGATGCTTATCTGAATTATGCGGTTCGTGGCGATAGTGGTGACATAGCCTTTACCTATCAACTGAACGACCGCAACATTCCCTTGCACAAGGCATGCAATCTACGTATCGGATTGCGTCACCATCCGTTGGCCGACAGCACGAAGTACTACGTGGCGAGTGTTAGTGCTAAAGGCAGTAAATACAACATGGGTGGTCACTACGTGAACGGCTACATGGAGGTGAAGGTGCGCGATCTGGCTACCTACACCGTAGCTATTGATACCGTTCCACCCATACTGACGCCTGTAGGGCAGGCCGGTTGGGGACGTACGGGACGTATCGTTTTTAAGGCAAAGGACGCACAGACAGGCATCGCCTCCTATCGTGGTACCATCGACGGAAAATATGCTCTCTTCGGCAAACCGAACTCTGTGAAGGGAGAGTTGGTGTGCCAACTTGACCCTCGTCGGGTGAAGAAAGGCGGTAGTCACGTGCTGGTGATGACTGTCACTGACGGTTGCGGCAACGTCACTATACGTCAGTATCGCTTTGTGTGGTAAATACTTAATATTCAAATAATAAAAATTATCGATTATGAAGATTAGAAGATTGACCCTTGCTGTCGTTTGTATGGCAGCAGCCGTAGCTGATACACTGGCTTGTACCAATCTTATTGTGGGCAAGAACGTGTCGGCCGACGGTTCGACCATCATTTCCTATTCGGCCGACTCCTATTCGCTGTTCGGCGAGTTGTATCATTATCCCGCAGGTATGCACAAGAAGGGAACGATGATCAATGTTTATGAGTGGGATACGGGTAAGTACCTGGGACAGATAGAACAGGCTCGTCAAACCTATAATGTAGTGGGCAACATGAACGAATTTCAGCTGACGATTGGAGAGACCACTTTTGGCGGGCGTCCCGAGTTGGTGGACACGACAGGTGTTATCGACTATGGTAGCTTGATTTATCTGGGCTTGCAACGTTCGCGTACGGCACGTGAGGCTATCAAGGTGATGACCGAGCTGGTGCAGGAGTATGGCTATTATAGCAGTGGCGAGTCTTTCACCATTGCCGACCCCAATGAAGTGTGGATTATGGAGATGATAGGCAAGGGTCCCGGCGTACGTGGTGCCGTGTGGGTGGCTGTTCGTGTGCCAGACGATTGTATCTCGGCTCATGCCAACCAAAGCCGTATCCATCAGTTCGACATGAACGACAAGGAAAACTGCATGTATTCGCCTGATGTCATTTCTTTTGCCCGCGAGAAAGGCTACTTCAATGGGGTGAACAAGGACTTCAGCTTCTCCAAGGCCTATGCACCTCTTGATTTTGGTGCACGCCGCTATTGCGAGGCCCGCGTGTGGAGCTACTTCAACATGTTCACTGATCGCGGCGAGGAGTTTCTGCCCTATATCCAGGGTACGACCGACGAGCCGATGCCCCTCTACGTGAAGCCCAACCGCAAAATCTCCGTACAGGACGTGAAGAACGCCATGCGCGACCACTACGAAGGCACGGCACTCGACATCACAAAGGATTTTGGTGCTGGTCCTTATCATACTCCCTACCGGCTCTCACCACTGGAGTTTGAAGTGAACGGACAGAAATACTTTAACGAGCGTCCCATCTCCACCCAGCAGAGCGGTTTCGTGTTCGTGGCACAGATGCGCGAAAACCTGCCCGACGCCGTAGGTGGCGTGCTGTGGTTCGGCCTGGACGATGCCAATATGACGGTGTTCACGCCTGTCTATTGCTGCGCTACTCGTGTACCTGAGTGCTACACACGTGTGGACGGTGCCGATTATATTACTTTCTCCTGGAAGTCTTCCTTCTGGATATACAACTGGGTGGCCAACATGGTATATCCGCGCTATGATCTGATGATGGATGATGTGCGGGCCGTGCAGAACGAAATCGAGACTACCTTCAACCAGGCACAGGAAGGTATCGAAGCTGTTGCCGTGAAACTGCTGGAAACCGATCCTGCCAAAGCCAAGGAATTCTTGACGAACTACACTGTGATGACGGCTCAGAGCACACATGACGCTTGGAAACGCCTTGGTGAATTCTTGATTGTTAAATATAATGACGGTGTGGTGAAGCGCGTAAAGGACGGTAAGTTTGAACGTAATTCCATCGGTCAACCGGCCGGTGTCATCCGTCCAGGCTATCCGAAAGAGTTTCTTGAAGAATATGTGAAACAAACAGGAGACCGATATAAAATTCCTGAATAATTTGTTTCTTCATTTTATCTGATTATCTTTGTCGGACAGTAAAACAGATAATGTATTAACCTATAAAATAATAGATTTATGGAAAATCAAGATTTGATTAAATTGGTTACTGAGAAAGCTCAAGAGTGGCTGGGACCGGCTTTTGATGCTGAGACTCAGGCCGAAGTGAAGAAAATGCTGGAAAATGACGATAAGACGGAGCTGATAGAAAGCTTCTATAAAGATCTGGAGTTTGGTACGGGTGGCTTGCGTGGTATTATGGGTGCCGGTAGCAATCGTATGAACATATATACTGTGGGTGCCGCTACGCAAGGTTTGGCTAACTACCTGAACAAGTGTTTTGCTGGTCAACCTATTTCTGTCGTTGTAGGTCATGACTGCCGTAACAACAGCCGTAAGTTTGCTGAAATCTCAGCCGACATTTTCTCGGCTAACGGTATTAAGGTCTATCTGTTCGACGACCTGCGTCCTACACCTGAAGTGTCCTTCGCTATTCGTCATTTGGGTTGCCAGAGCGGCATCAATATCACGGCTAGCCATAATCCACGTGAGTATAACGGCTATAAGGCTTATTGGGACGACGGTGCACAAGTGCTGGCTCCGCACGATACCGCTATTATCGATGAGGTAAACAAGGTGAAGGTGGCCGACATCAAATTCAACGGCAATAAGGAACTTATCCAGATTATCGGCGAGGATGTGGACAAAGCATACTTGGAGAAGGTACATTCCATCTCTATCGACCCCGAAGTCATCAAGCGTCAGAAGGATCTGAGCATCGTCTATACGCCGCTCCACGGTGCTGGACGTGCGCTCATTCCCGCTTCATTGAAGCTGTGGGGTTTTGAAAATGTACATTGCGTGGAGTCACAGATGGTGAAAGACGGTAACTTCCCGACGGTTGTTTCGCCCAATCCCGAGAATGCTGAAGCACTGACGCTGGCCATTAAGTTGGCCAAGGAAATCGATGCCGACATCGTGATGGCCAGTGATCCTGATGCTGACCGTGTAGGCATGGCTTGCAAGGACGATAAGGGCGAGTGGGTGCTCATTAACGGTAATCAGACTTGTCTGCTCTTCCTTTACTATATCATCAAGAATCGTTTGGCTACGGGCAAAATGCAGCCGGGCGACTTTATTGTGAAGACCATCGTTACGACCGAACTTATTAAGGCCGTGGCCGACAAGAACAAGGTCGAGATGCTCGACTGCTATACGGGCTTCAAATGGATTGCTCGTGAAATTCGCCTGCGCGAAGGCAAGCAGCAGTACATCGGTGGCGGTGAAGAAAGCTATGGTTTCCTGGCTGAAGACTTTGTGCGCGACAAGGATGCTGTTTCGGCCTGCTCGCTGCTGGCTGAAATCTGTGCTTGGGCCAAGGATCAGGGAAAGACGCTCTACGATGTGCTGATGGGTATCTATGTAGAATATGGTTTCTCGAAAGAAACTACCGTCAACGTGGTGAAACCGGGCAAGAGCGGCGCCGAAGAAATCAAGGCTATGATGGACAACTTCCGTGCTAATCCGCCGAAGGAAATCGGAGGATCGAAGGTGTGTGTAGTGAAGGACTACAAAACGCTTGAGATGACTGATGCTGCTGGCAAGATAAGCAAGCTCGACATGCCTGAATCATCGAACGTGCTCCAGTATTTCACGGAAGACGGTACGAAGATTTCTGTCCGCCCCTCAGGTACGGAACCGAAGATCAAGTTCTACATTGAGGTGAAGGGCGAAATGGGTTGCCCGAAGTGCTATGCCGGAGCTAATGCCGATGCTGAAGAAAAGGTGAAGGCAGTGCGTGCATCGCTGGGCATTTGAATGATATAAGTTTTTGACATCATAAATTCCTTCCGCTCCTGTTCTAGTTTGAATGTTGCAGCGGGAGGAATTTTTCTTTTTGTGGTATAATAGCATTTATGATAATGACAGAGAATAATTATAGACCTGTTGATACCCGTTATGAGGCAGGGATGAAATATCGTCGTGCAGGCCACAGCGGAATTCAGTTACCGGAAATCTCGCTTGGGTTATGGCATAATTTTGGCGATGTAGATACATTGTCTGAAAGCCGTCGTAAGCTACATCATGCTTTTGATTGTGGAATCACCCATTTTGATTTGGCTAATAATTATGGACCTTCTCCTGGCAGTGCAGAGGAAACGTTCGGATATGTGATGAAACATTCTTTTGCTTCGTATCGTGACGAATTATTCATTTCTACCAAGGCAGGACACGACATGTGGCCTGGACCGTATGGTACATGGGGTTCGCGCAAATCTCTTATGGCGAGTCTTGATCAAAGTCTCCGCCGTATGAATCTTGATTATGTGGATATTTTCTATTCGCATCGTTTTGATCCGTATACGCCGCTTGAAGAAACAATGCAGACATTGGTGGATATTGTTCGTCAGGGAAAGGCTCTTTATGTAGGCATTTCCAAATATCCTTTGGAAGAGGCGCAGAAAGCTTATGATTATTTGAAAAGCCATGATGTCCATTGCCTGCTTTATCAGGGAAGATATAACCTTCTGGACAGAAAAGTGGAAGAAACAGGAATCTTGAAGCAAGTAGCGGAAAATGGTACTGGTTTTATTGCCTTTTCGCCATTGGCACAAGGATTGCTTTCGGGACGTTATCTTGATGGCATTCCTGCCACTTCGCGTATAGCTCGGGGCGGTTTTCTGAAACAGGAGGCATTGACAGAAGATGTAATGCACAAAGTGAGAGCTTTGAATGAGGTCGCCCGGCGTCGTGGACAGACCTTGGCTGAAATGGCTTTAGCTTGGCTGTTAAAAGACAACTTGGTTACATCTGTGATTGTTGGCGTTAGCTCTGTGGAACAATTGGATGATAATTTAAAGGCCTTGCATAATACAGCTTTTAGCGTTGAGGAACAGGAGGAAATTGAAAAAATACTCACTTCTGTTGCAAAGTGAGTATTTATGATAGCTTGCGCAATTGTTGCATAGATTGAACTTCTGTTTTTCAATTTATGTAGCAATTGCGCAAACTTGTATAAGGTATAGAAGAGGTAGTTTTTCTGTTACTCGGTTCGTTTGCATGCATTTACTTGCAAAAACTCGTCAAACAGAGTTTTGTAGTTACCATGCACTAAAATATGATGATTACCTAGTGGATTCTTTAGAAAATAACTTGCTGGAGAATCCAGTTTGATTCGTACCTGTGTACGACACATGTTGATATAATTGGTATTTTCGGTCAGTCTGCCGGTCGTTAGGTAATATTCATCCAGGCATTCTCCTCCACATTTCACGATTGTCACATCTCCCAAGGGAAGCAATCCTTGAATACCGATGCTCATGTCTGTTTCAAAGTGGCTGCGTAGAATGAATTGTTCAGTTTGCTTTAATCCTATGGTACAATGGGCCAGTATGATTTCATTGGTGCGCGCATTGATCATAGATGGATTGGCCATGAAAGCTGCTTGACCGGTGAGTGTTTTGGTAATCAACATTGTAAATATGGATTGCAAGTCTCCTTCACATCCAGCTATAATGCCTTCGTCATTTAGCAAAGATAACGCCAGGCATCCACTTGTTCCTGTCGACTCAATCAGCTTGAAGCAGCTCAATGTCAAAGCAGTTAATTTTTCTTCTTCTACAATCCGTTTTAGCGCTTTATAAATCTTCATAGCTTTCAGCATATCTTCCGGTGAGGCTTCTCGACAGGCTAATGCTTTTTCTGCCAACTCAGCACAGGCATTGCCCACTTCGTCATCTGAGATACTGTTGAAATATTCTGTGACACGTTCTAAAGGAATATCGGTATATTCTATTCCCCAACGGCGTTTTGCCAACAGATAATCGACGTTACTGGAAATAAGCCAGCTGGATGGGGTGCCAATAACTCCGATACGGGATCCGTTGAGCTTGCGTTGTGCTTTAAAATTATTGTACATTACAAGCAAACGTTTAATGATTTCTGTCAGCTCTCCGTGCAAAATCTCGCTTCGCATGCCACGGGTTCGGAGCCAGGATGAAATTTCGAGGGCTGCGGCGAGTGAATTTTGCATACCATCTGCCAATAATATGGTAGGGCGGGGAAGTTGTTCGAAATGCTGTATGACTAGTCGCTCCACTCCTCCAGTAGCGATAAACAGAATGCTGAAATCATCAGGAGTGAGGCTATTCATTTGTTGGTAGTCTACGAAGCGTACGGTGAAATATTTTTCCAGTTCGGCAAGAATAATTTCATGGGAACTGCGGACGGATGCCTGCTTATGAAGCAGCGAGGCAAAAGTTATGAGGTTGATGACCATGGTATATTGATTGATGGTTTCTTGTTATTCAAAGGTAAGAGTTTCTTTTCATATGGCATAACGTTTTTAATATAGATAAGGTTTTTAAAGTTTTTATGCCATGCTTTCCTGTGGTATCAAATAAATCGCTACATTTGCAACTTCTAAATGATTGGAATGAAAGTTTCAGCAAATGCAAAACTCTAAACTGTAAAAAGGAAAAACTCATGCCGAAAATATCTATCCGGGGGACGGAGATGCCCGCATCTCCCATTCGTAAACTGGCTCCACTGGCCGACGCTGCCAAGCAGCGGGGCATACACGTGTTTCATCTGAACATCGGACAGCCCGACCTGCCCACACCGCAGGTGGCCATCGACGCCATTCGCAATATCGACCGCAAGGTGCTGGAGTACAGTCCTAGCGCGGGCTACCGTAGCTATCGTGAGAAGCTGGTGGGCTACTACGAGAAATATAACATCCATTTGACAGCGGATGATATCATCGTGACCTCGGGTGGATCGGAGGCGGTGCTTTTTTCCTTTATGGCCTGTCTGAATCCGGGCGACGAAATCATTGTGCCCGAACCGGCTTATGCTAACTACATGGCCTTTGCCATTTCGGCCGGCGCCAAGATACGTACCATTGCGACCACCATTGAGGAAGGCTTTTCGCTACCCAAGGTGGAGAAATTTGAGGAGCTGATCAACGAGCGCACGCGTGCCATCCTCATCTGCAATCCTAACAACCCTACGGGGTATCTCTATACCCGCCGCGAGATGAACCAGATACGTGACCTTGTGAAGAAGTATGACCTCTTCCTCTTCTCGGATGAGGTGTACCGTGAGTTCATCTATACCGGTTCGCCCTATATCTCTGCTTGCCATTTGGAGGGTATCGAACAGAACGTAGTGCTTATCGATTCCGTATCGAAGCGTTATTCGGAGTGCGGTATTCGCATTGGTGCGCTGATTACAAAGAACAAGGAAATTCGCGATGCTGTAATGAAGTTCTGCCAGGCCCGTCTCAGTCCTCCTTTGATTGGACAGATTGCTGCGGAGGCTTCGCTTGATGCAGGAGAGGACTACCTGCGTGATACGTACGACGAATACGTGGAGCGTCGTAAGTGCCTCATTGACGGACTGAACCGTATCCCCGGTGTTTATTCGCCCATTCCGATGGGAGCTTTCTATACCGTGGCCAAGTTGCCGGTGGACGATTCGGACAAGTTCTGTGCCTGGTGTTTGTCCGACTTCGAATACGAAGGTCAGACGGTATTCATGGCACCCGCATCGGGCTTCTACACCACACCTGGTGCTGGACGCAACGAAGTACGCATTGCCTACGTGTTGAAAAAGGAAGATCTGACGCGCGCCCTCTTTGTACTTCAAAAAGCGTTGGAGGCATATCCGGGACGTACAGAATGAGGTATTAGGTTTTAGGTATTAGGTATGAGGGAAACTCAGTTGAGGATAAAGTCGCGGGCATTTGCCATACGGATTGTAAATCTGTATAAGTACTTGTGCGATGTAAAAGGGGAGCGGGTGATGGCAAAGCAGTTGTTGCGTTCCGGCACTTCTATCGGAGCCAATATCAGTGAGGCTGTTTATGCAGAATCCCATTCGGACTTTATTCACAAGTATTCAATCGCTCAGAAAGAATGTAGCGAGACCTGCTTCTGGCTTGAGCTCCTGAGTAGTACGGATTATATTACCGAACAAGAGTTCCGGTCGATCAATGACGATTGTCTGGAAATACTGAAGCTTCTTACCTCTACCTTGCTTACCCTGAAAAAGAAAATCTCCAATACCGCTCCCCTCAAACCTAATACCTCAAACCTAATACCTTAACCATGAACCTGCCTCTATTTATCGCTCATCGTATCTATCGTGACAATGATTCCGGCAAACAGGTTTCGCGGCCGGCGGTACTCATTGCTATGATTGGCATTGCCATCGGATTGGCGGTGATGATTGTAACTGTGTCTGTCATTGTCGGATTTAAGAAAGAGGTGCGCGACAAGATTGCAGGCTTCGGTTCGCATATACAAATAACCAACCTTAATGCCGGTTCTCTTTACGAGTCGCTTCCTATCTCGATGACGACGGCAGAGTTGGATTCACTGTGTGCCAATACAGACATCCACCACGTGCAGCGCTATTCGCTCAAGGCGGGAATGATCAAGACGGACGAGGCTTTTCAAGGCATGTTGCTCAAGGGTATTGGGCAGGAGTATGATACGGAGTTCTTCCGTCGTCATTTGCTCGAAGGCGAGATGCCTCAGTTCAGCGATACGGCTTCGTCCAATCGGGTAGTTATTTCGCGTTCATTGGCCGACAAACTGAAACTGAAATTAGGCGACAAGATAGATACTTATTTCATACAGGATAATATCCGGGCGCGCCGCTTGATCATCGCAGGCATTTATCAGACCAATCTGACCGAGTTTGATAACCTCTATCTTGTTACCGACCTCTATACGGTGAACCGTCTGAACCGTTGGGAAACCGACCGCTTTAGCGGACTGGAGCTGACAGTGAACGACTACAGCCGCTTGGAAGATATTACGTGGGAACTGGCTTCTGGTCTGGAGGGAAAAACCGACCGTTATGGACAAGAGTTCTGTGCCCGCAACATTGAACAGCTCAATCCTGGTATCTTTGCCTGGCTCGGCATTTTGGACGTCAACATTTGGGTGATTTTGGTGCTGATGATCGGCGTGGCGGGCTTCACCATGATATCGGGACTACTCATCATCATTATCGAGCGCACATCAATGATTGGTGTGCTGAAGTCACTGGGAGCTGATAACCGCACCATCCGCCACTTGTTCTTGTGGTTTTCGGTATTCCTCATTGGTAAGGGAATGCTGTGGGGCAATGCTATCGGGCTGGCTTTTTATTTTGTACAGCGTTTCTTCGGGCTCTTCAAGCTCGATCCTACTACGTATTACATGGATACTGTTCCTGTTTCTTTCAATCTGTGGATATTTCTGCTACTCAATGCCGGCACACTGCTGGCCTCGGTGTTGATGCTGGTCGGTCCATCCTATCTCATTACGCGTATCCGCCCAGCCGACTCCATGCGCTACGAATGATTCTTCCTTTTTCTTTTTTATTTCCGCAGGAACTCCCGCTTGTCGCGGAAGAGGCAGTAGAGTTTCCAGCGCAGGGACTGGAGCGGCTGCAGGATGTCGAAGATGGGGAGGAGTAAGTAATGCCGGTATTTCTCGTCCAGATCTTTGGCTGTGATGTTGATGACGAGTGCTTGCATCGTAAAGCGGAGTGCGAATAGCAGGAAACCGATGCCTGCCGCCATCCAGTGGGCGTGCAGGGCGGCGAGGGCAACTGTGGCTACCCATGCGGCATAGAACAGCAGACGGCTGAAAGTTTCGAATCCCAGGATCCAGCGCTGTGCGCCGTGGTAGAGGCGGGCGGTGGAGGCATAGCCTATCTTCTCTTCGCGCCAGTCCTTGGTGCGGAGCAGGGGTTGCATACGGACAACGGCTGCTGGATCGGTTTCCACGCGGGTGTTGTCCCGGCGGGCCACTTGGTTGACGAAGAGGTCGTCGTCGCCGCGGCGCAGGTTCAGGTGGGCGGAGAAGCCTTTCTGGTCGAAGAAGAGCGATTTGCGGTAGGCCAGGTTGCGGCCGATGCCCATGTAGGGACTGCCGGCCAGGGCGAAGCCCAGATAGCGCATGGCGGTGAAGAGGTTGTCGAAGGCGGCGCGGCGGTGCAGCCAGTTGCGGCCGCGTTCGTATCCGCTGTAGCCCAACACTACCTCGGTGCGTGAGGTGAAGTTGCGGGCCATCAAGCGCAGCCACTGGTTGCTTTGCGGACAGCAGTTGGCTTCGGTCATCACCAGCCAGTCGTAGCGGGCGGCGCGGATGCCCAGCGTGACGGCCAACTTCTTGCGGCTGATATAGCGTGAAGAGTCGGGCACGAAGCTGTGATACAGGTTGGAGTAGCGGTTTTCGAGCTGGGTCAGGTAGTCTTCACTTTCGCTCTTTTCACCGTCGTTGATGACGATGACTTCGAACTGCGGATAGTCCTGTTTGAGGATGGCGGGCAGGTTGCGGCGCAGGTTTTCCACTTCTTCGTGGGCGCAGATGATGACGGACAAGGGCGGCAGCTCCTGTGTGAAGTGCAGGTCGTCGCGCCCGGCCTTGCGGCTGCGCAGGTGGATGCGATTGTAGAGGGCGAGGTAGTAGAGGGCCTGGACGGCCAGCAGGATGCCGGTGGCTGCCAGCAGGTATTGTTCTGTTGTGTCGAATGCGAATGCTTCCATTTTGTTTCGTTATAGTGTTGCGCAAAAGTACAAATTTTCGTCCACACCTTGTACTGCCTGCCCGTCCTTTTTTCTTACCCTTCCAGCACGGGCACCGTCAGGAAGCGGCATTGCGGGAAGTGGCGCCCGAGGTAGCGGCGCAGGTACTGCTGCGTGTCCTGCTGGATGGTGGTGTCGGCCAGAGTGGGATAGAGGTTGTAGAGCACGGTGTCGAGGCGGATGCCGCGGCGGGTCACGGCTTCCAGGCTGAGGAGGGTATGGTTCACGCTGCCCAGCTTGCCCGAGGTGACGAAGACGAGCGGGTAGCCCCGTTCGGCGATGTAGTCGATGGTGAGGTACTCGTCCTTCAGGGGGACCATCAGGCCGCCGGCACCTTCGACCAGCACCGTGTCGTAGCGGCGGGCCAGTTCCTGCGTGGCGCGGTCGATGCGTTCGAAGTTTATTTCGCGGTGGTCGATGCGTGCGGCCAGGTCGGGCGAGGCGGGGTAGGAGAAGATTTCGGGCATGGTGAGTCCTTCGCGGTCTTCGGGCAGGTAGCCGGTGCCCATGAGGCGGCGGTGCAGGTCGATGTCTTCGCTGTGGCCCACGTTGCCTGTCTGGATGAATTTCTGGGTGATGACGCGTCGGCCTTCTTTGATGAGTTGTGCTGCATACCAGGCGGTGCAGTAGGATTTTCCGGCATCGGTGTCGATGCCGCTGATGAAGTAGATGTTGTTCATATTGTTGGTGTTTTTTTGGAAGAAATCACATATATCGGTTGATACGTCAGGCTCACGCTTTCGGGCGAGCCGAAGCGGCGGACGTATTCGTCGCAGAACGCTTGCAGGCGTCCGCGGCTCCATGTCTGCTTCTCCGTGCCGGTGACGCCCGTCATGCGCAGGTGGCGCAGGACGTCAACGGGGGTGGGGAAGCGGAGGACGGCCTCTTCCTGCTCCAGATGGAGGATGCAGAAGCCGGCGTCTTCCAGCTCGCGGCGGAGTTGCTGGGGAGGCGTGTAGTCCAGCCCGTTGCCCGTCAGCGTGCGTATCTCGTGCAGGTTGCGCAGGCCGAAGGTGGTGAAAGCCAGCACGCCGCCGGGGCGGAGCAGCGAGGCGGCGCGGCGGAAGAACTCGCGGGGCGAGGCGAACCACTGGAGGGTGGAGCACGACGTCAGCAGGTCCAGCCCGCCGGGCAGGGGGCAGGTCTCAGCATCGCCCGCCTCGAACGCCACGCCGGGCCGGGCGGTCAGGCCCTCCAGGCAGAAACGCATCTCGGGACAGAGATCGTTGAGGTGGAGCAGCGAGGGATGCCACGTGTCGTGGATGAGCTGCGAATACAGTCCCGTGCCGCAGCCGAACTCGGCGATGCGGTCGAAGCGGGCGTCGGGCAGGGCATGGCGCAGCAGGGCGGTCATCTTCTCGGCCACCTGCTGCTGCACGCGCGCCTCGCGGCTGTAGGTGGCGCGGGCGCGGGCAAATCGTTCGGCTATCAGGCGTTTGTCCATCGGTCTTGCAGGTAATGGTTGAAGAGGGTTTCCTGGTAGTGCGCGTCGTCGGTCTCGCGGACGGGCGTGCCCAGCTCGTGCCAGGCCGTCAGCTGGTTGGCGGGCGGGATGATGCGGTCTGCGCGGCCCACGACGGCTTCGGTCCACGTCAGCGTGGCGTCGGGCAGCTCGGCGTCGAGGCGGGCGATGCAGGCCAGCTCGTCGCGTATCTCGTCCAGCGGGCGGCGGGGCGTGCGTTCGAGGAACTGGCGGAAGGCGGCGCTGTCGGCACACATGCGGCGCAGGAACTTGTGGAGCGAGGCGCCCGTCAGTCCGTCGAGCGTGCCTTGGTAGATGGCGGGCGGAATGCCGCGCCGTTCGTCGATGGGGTGGGGCGTGCCGTTCAGGGCGGTGCAGCTGGCCACGTTCAGGCCTGCCGAGGGCAGCACGTGCGAGGCGGCCCATACGCCCATCGACCAGCCTACGACGTGCACCTCGGCGTAGGCGCGCAGGGGCGCGGCGTCGAAGTCCAGTGTGCGGTAGTCGTAACAGATCTGGTAGTCCATCCCCTGCGGGCGGTAGTGGCGGAACGGCGTTTCGTCTGCCGCCCATCCGGCAAAGAACAGGAGCAGGCGGGGATGGTGTTCGTGGATGAGGTAGAGTTGTTTCATTCGTTTTCTGGGGTTAATCAGTTGTTTTTGTAGGTTGCGGACAGCTTTCCGCGGCCTTCCGTAGGGCTTCGGAACCTTGCGGACAGCTTTCCGCGGCCTTCCGTAGGGCTTCGGAACCTTGCGGACAGCTTTCCGCGGCTTTCCGTAGGGCTTCAGAACCTTGCGGACAGGTTTCCGCGGCCTTTCGTAGGGCTTCGGAGCCTTGCGGACAGGTTTCCGCGGCCTTCCGTAGGGCTTCGGAACCTTGCGGACAGGTTTCCGCAGCCTTTCGTAGGGCTTCGGAGCCTTGCGGACAGGTTTCCGCAGCTTTCCGTAGGGCTTCGGCGGTCGTCAGAGGGGGATGGCGTCCACTTCGTCTTCCGTCAGGGCCGCGGTCAGCGAGAAGCGGATGCGCGACGTGCCTTCGGGCACCGTGGGCGGACGGACGGGCAGGGCGTAGAAGCCGTGGCGTTGCAGGGCTTCGGCGCGCAGCACGGTGTCGGCGCTCGGCCCGACAATCATCGGGACAATCTGGCTGACGCTGGGCGAGGCGTATCCCCGCTGGGCGAGGCGGGCGCGCAGCCGTTCGCCCAAGCTCAGGACGTGGCGACGGCGGTCGTCCATCGCGGCCAGTCGGCGCACGACGAACAGCGTCCACGCCACGCTGACGGGCGGCAGGGCGGTGGTGAAGATGAACGGGCGCATGCGGTTGACGAGGTATTCGCGCACGGTCCGGCTGCACGCCACGTAGGCTCCGGCCGAGGCGCAGGCCTTGCCGAAGGTGCCCACGAGGAAGTCGATGTCCCTCGTGCAGCCCTCTTCTTCGGCGCAACCCAGTCCCGTGGGACCGAAGACGCCGAAGGCATGGGCCTCGTCGACGTAGAGCAGCACGTTGTCGTAGCGGCGCTTCAGAGCTACGAGGCGGCGCAGGTCGGTGCGGTCGCCGTCCATGCTGAACACGCTTTCGGTGACGACGATGAGGCGATGATACTGATTGCTATGTTCGCTGACGAGCCGCTCCAGCTGCGCCAGGTCGTTGTGGCGGTAGCGGATGCAGCGGGCGGGCGCGGCGAGGCGGATGCCGTCGATGAGGCTGGCGTGCACTAGTTTGTCGGCCAGGATGAGCGTCTGTGCGTCGGCCACGGCAGGCAGGATGCCCGTGTTGGCGTGGTAGCCGCAGTTGAACACCAGCGCGGCTTCGGTGCCGAAGCGTCGGGCCAGTTCGTCCTCCAGTTCGTCGTAGACGCGGAAGTTGCCCGTCAGCAGGCGCGACGACGACGAGGTGGGCAGGAACGTCTCGGGCGTCAGCGTCTCCAGGAACTCGCGGCGCAGGTCGGTGTCGGCCGCCAGTCCCAGGTAGTCGTTGGACGAGAGGTTCAGCATCCGCCGTCCGTCGTCGGGGGTAGTGACGTAGCGTCCGTCGTGCTCCAGTCGGGGCAGGCGGCGCAGGTTGCCCTGGGCGCGCAGGGCGTCGAGGGCTTGTTGTAGTTCTTGGGTAAAGTTCATGGTCTTCTGTTATTTCATCTCTCCTACTATCTTCAGCAATCCTCCTGTCAGTCGGCTCAGCTGTTCCGGCTCGATGACGAAAGGCGGCATCAGGTAAACCAGCCGTCCGAAGGGGCGTACCCAGATGCCTTCTTCCACGAAGCGGCGCTGCATCCAGGCCATGTCCACCGGCTCGCGGGTCTCGATGACGCCGATGGCGCCCAGCACGCGCACGTCCGCCACCTGCGGCAGCTGTCGGGCAGGCTCCAGCTCGCGGCGCAGCTGCGCTTCGATGCGGCGCACCCGTCCCCGCCAGTCGTATTCGGCCGACGTGAGTAGGCGGATGGAGGCGCAGGCACAGGCGCAGGCCAGCGGATTGCCCATGAACGTGGGGCCGTGCATGAAGCAGCCGGGGGCGTGGTTCGAGATGGTGTCCGCCACCTCGTTCGTGGCCAGCACGGCGGACAGTGTCATGTATCCGCCCGTCAGCGCCTTGCCGATGCACATGATGTCCGGCTCCACACCCGCATGCTCCCAGGCAAAGAGGCGTCCCGTCCGTCCGAAGCCCGTGGCTATCTCGTCGAAGATGAGCAGCAGGCCGTGTTCGCGGCACAGGCGGGCGGCTTCGCGCAGGTATTGCGGGTGGTAGAACCACATGCCGCCCGCGCCCTGCACGATGGGCTCGAGGATGAGTGCGGCCAGTTCGTCGGCATGACGTTCGATGGTCTCTTTCAGCGGCAGGATGTCGTCGGGGTTCCATTCGCCGTCGAAGCGCGAGCGGGGCTGCGGCACGAAGTAGCGCACGGGCAGGGCGCTTCCGAAGAGCGAGTGCATGCCCGTGACGGGGTCGCAGACCGACATGGCATTCCACGTGTCGCCGTGGTAGCCCGAGCGGATGGTGACGAAATTGTTTTTCTTCTCCTTTCCCCGTCCGACCCAATATTGTACGGCCATCTTCAGCGCTACCTCCACGGCTACGGAGCCAGAGTCGGCGTAGAAGATTTTCTGCATCGACGGCGGCACTAGCGGCAGCAGCAGACGGCCCAGTTCGATGGCAGGGTCGTGCGTCAGGCCGCCGAACATGACGTGCGACATCCGTTTCAGTTGTTCCTCCACGGCCTGATTCAGCATGGGGTTGTTGTATCCGTGTACCTGGCACCACCACGACGACATGCCTTCGACCAGCGTCTCGCCGCTTTCCAGCGTGATGGTCGCCCCCTGCGCACTCTTCACTTTATAGACGGGCAGCGGGTTGGTGGTCGAGGTGTAGGGATGCCACAGGTGTTCGCGGTCGAATTGTGAGTCGCAGAGGCGGTAACCCGCCTCGCGTACCAATTGCTTGTCTTCGGCCACTTTTGAACCGAGGGTGGTGAGCAGGTCACCCACGATGGCCGAGTTGATACCTATATATAAGGCTTTCTTCACGGCGTCGCGGCTCAGCTGCGAACGTCCGCCTGCAAAGCGCAGGTAGGTCGTGGGGTTGATGAAGCGGAAGAGGGCGATGGTAGTCAGTATTTCGTCTTCGGTCAGCGGTGCCTGATGTTCGAGCGGCGTACCCTTGATGGGGCTGAGCAGGTTCATGGGGATGGATTGCACGCCCAGCTGACGGAGGGTGAAGGCCAGTTCGATGCGTTGCTCCATCGTTTCGCCCATGCCGATGATGCCGCCGCTACACACGTCCATGCCCACGCGGCGGGCTGCCTCCAGCGTGCGTATCTTTTCCTCCTGCGTATGCGTGGAGCAGAGGGTGGGGAAATAGCTGGGAGCCGTCTCGAGGTTGCAGTGGTAGCGCGTCACGCCGGCTTCGTGCAGTTGCCGCAGTTCGTCTTCATCGGCCAGGCCCAGCGAGGCACAGAGCTGGATGGACGAATGGCGGCGCAGGTAGCGCACCGTGTCGCAAAGTTGTTCGATTTGTTTCTTGGAAGGTTTTCGTCCGCTGGTCACCAGTGAAAACCGGTTGACGTCCTGCTCTTCGTTGGCACGGGCGTGCCGCAGGCATTCTTCGGCGGGAAGCAGGTCGTAGATGTCGGCCTGTGTGTGGTAGTGGGAGGATTGTGCGCACCATTTGCAGTTTTCAGGGCATCGGCCCGACTTAGCATTGACAATGGAGCACATATCGAATTCGCGCGGGGCGCATGCCTCGGTAATCTCGTGGGCGGCGCGGTAGAGCGCCTCGCGGTCGGCTGTACCTGCCAGCCAGGCCGCTTCTTCGGGCGACAGGGCTGTGCCTGCCAGTACCCGCAGTTTCAGTTGTTCGATGGTCATAATGGATGATAAAGATGGAAGGAGTGTGTCCGTCGTGTCCGTCTGTTTGCGCAGCGAGCTGTCGGCCACGCCTTTGGACAGGCGTCCGATAGTGACATTCTGCCCGATGCTGGCAAAGGCAGCATAGCTCTTGTGGCTCCAGCGGCGGAAGCGCAACGACGTTTTTGAGATGAATTTCTTTTTCACGAGGGTCAGTCTCCTGTTGATTTTACGGATGGCAAAGATAAGTAAACTGAGTGACGTACAAAAGCGAAAGCGCAGTTTTCAGCTGAACATTGCCCGGATACCTTCGTCCAGCGAGTGCGGGCGGTAGCCCAGCAGGCGACGGGCCTTGTCGATGCTCAGGCCGCTGAAGCGGGGTCGGGGCGTAGCTTCCTGCATCTCGGCGGTGCTGACGGGCTGTATCAGCGAGGAGTCCAGCCGCAGCACATCGGCCACGCGACAGGCAATGTCGGCAATAGTCAGGCACTCCGGGCCGCAGATGTGGAAGAGGCCGTTGGACGGTTGGCTGATGAGCTGTTCCACGCCTTGCGCCACGTCGTCTACGAAGGTCGGCGTGCGCCATTGGTCGTTCACCACACGGATGGGCTGTCCGCTGCGCAGGCGGTCGGCCACGAGGCGTACGATGTTGCCATGCTGGCCGGGCAGGGGTTGTCCGTAGACCACCACGATGCGTGCCACGGCATAGTTGCTGCACAGGCGTGCCACCTGTTGTTCGCTCTCCCACTTGCTCCGGCCGTAGTAGTTCACGGGGGCGGGCATGTCTTCTTCGGTGTAGAGGCGGTCGGTGTCTCCGCCGAATACGAAGTCCGTGGACAGGTGGATGAGGCGGCTGCCGAGGCGTTCGCAGTTTTCGGCCAGGCGGGCGGCGGCATGGATGTTGGTCTCGTCTGTCTCTTCGCGGTGGTTTTCGCAATAGTCGGGCGAGGAGAGGGCGGAGGTATTGATGACGATGTCGGGTTGTATTTCCTCAAACAGGCGGCGGACGGCTGCATCATTGCGGATGTCGGCCTGCACAAAGCGGTAGCTGTCTGTGTCCGGGCAGATATCAGGGTGCAGCGAACAGCCCGTCACCTGATGGTCTGCTTTGCCCGACAGGGTGTCGAGGATGCGTCGGCCCGTAAAGCCGTTGGCTCCTACGATCAGTATCTTCTGTTGCATGATGTTCGGTATTTTAATAGAAGAACGGATTTTCACGTCCCTTCTGCACTTCGATGCGGATGCCGAACGAACCGTCCTGCGACTTCAGTTCGAAAGCGCCCTTGAAGTTGTTCTTCTGCCAGGGCAGGGCCGAAGGGTTGGGCACCCGCCAGCCGTCCTTGTCGTATTCGCCGTAGGTGTTCAGCCGCCAGCCGTTCTTCAGGCGGAAACTGCCCATCTGCAGGTTGTCCGTCGTATTGCCGAAGCCGAAGCCCATGATGCCGAACGGATTGCTGCTGAAATAGGGTGAACCCGACAGGGAGAACATATTGCTCAGTCCCGACGAATAGGTGACATCGGGGTTCAGGCGGAATATCCAGTTATAATCCTTGCTGGCGTCGGGAATAACGATTTTGTAAGTCTTGTTCATGTCTGGTGTAGGCAGCTTCACCAGATTGTTCATGTCTATCAGGAAACCGTCGTAGCTTTTTACACCGTCGGGCAGTAATTGGTCGCCTGTCGGAGGAATGTCGCCCGTTGCCTGGCGCAGGGTATCGGCGGTCGCTTCGGTCTGTGCAAGGGCAATGCCGCAGTATATGGCAAGAAGTGAAAAGAGAACTAAGAATCGTTTCATATCTTTTATATATTGTTGTCAGCATCAAAGATACGGCTTTTCCTGACACTCTTCACTCTGTCTTAAGACTATTTATCGGTTTTTTATTCTGTAATCAGTTTGTATCCGACCCCTCGCACGTTGATGATGCGGATGTGGTTGTCCTTGGCCAGCTTGTGGCGAAGCTTGGTGATGAAGACGTGCAGGCTGCGCTGGTTGAAGAAGGAGTCGTCACCCCAAAGGTCGAGCAGGATGTCTCGCATGCCCACTACGCAGTTTCGGTTTTGGCAAAGGCGGCGCAGGATTTCGGCTTCGCGATGTGAAAGTTCCTGCTTCAGACCTTCGTGCAGAAGGAGCTGGCGGCGCGTGTCGAGCTGGTAGTGGCCTATTTCGTAGAAAGTCTGTTCGTTTTCGGCAGGCTGGGTGTAGGTGCAGGCGCGGCCCATCAGTGCCTTGATGCGTACGATGAGTTCCTGCATGCCGAAGGGTTTCTTCAGATAGTCGTTGGCGCCCAGTTCGAAGCCTTCGACCACGTCGTTCACCGCCGAACGGGCTGTGAGGAAGAGGACGGGCGTGCGTCGGTCGGTCTGGCGGATGCGGCGCACCATTTCGAAGCCGTCCATGCGGGGCATCATGACGTCGGCCACCAGCACGTCGGGGCGCAGGTCGAAGAACAGGCGCAATCCCTCTTCGCCGTCGGCGGCAGTTTGGATGAGGAAACCCTGGCCTTCGAGGGTGTCCTTGATAATCATGGCGAGGGTCTGTTCATCCTCGACTAATAGTACTTTTATCTTTTCCATTCGATTAAATTCTTACAATAAACTCACTTCCTTTTCCAGGTTCGCTTTTCACTTCCACCGTTCCGTCGTGCTTCTCCACCATCGTCTTGACATAGAAGAGGCCAAGGCCGTAGCCTTTCACTTCATGCAGGTTGCCGGTGGGCACGCGATAGAACTTGTCGAATACGTGAGGCTGGCGGTCGCGGGCAATGCCGATGCCGTGGTCGGCGACGTTGATTTCTGCCCACGTCCGGCCATCGGTTTCGGTGCGGCGGCAGCGGACGGTGATGTCGGCTCTGTCGCGCGAATACTTCACGGCGTTGTCCAGCAGGTTGCTCACGATGTTGGCCAGGTGTGTGCGGTCGGCAGTGACGGTCAGGTCTTCGGGGACGATGTCGAGGGTGACATGGACAGGCTTGTCGGCCTTCAGCTTGTGCAGCTCTATGAGCGAGGGCAGGAGGTCGGCCAGCCGTACTTCTTCGAGGCGGAGGCGGAAGGTCTTGCGCCGTTCCATCGACATGGAGAGTATCTGCTCCACCAGTCCGCCCAGGCGGCCGAGCTGTTCCTGGCAGATGCGCAGGTAGCGTTCGCGCTTACCGGGGTCGTCGGCCTGATGGAAGTTGAGCAGGGCATCGGTAGCAGCATAAGCCACGGCGATGGGCGTCTTCAGCTCGTGGGTGATGTTGTTGGTGAAGTCGCTCTTCATCTCCTCCAGCGTCTTCTGCCGCAGGATGGTGCGGATGAGGTACCAGAAGGAGAAACCGAGGATGAGGAGGATGACCAGCGAGGTCGTGAGGATACCCGCCATCTGTCGCAGTACGAGGTTGCCCAACGGCTCAGTAGTGAGCCGATAAACATCATGCTCCGAGGAAGAGAAGGCATACTGGTAGCTGACGGCATCGGGGCCGGGTACATAGCCGGGTGTACCGCCCGTAGCCAGGGTATCTGTATACATCCAGCGGTCATGGATGTCATAGCCCGAGTAGAGGTATTGCAGGCGGTAGCGGATGGGGATGTTCATCTCCCTGAGGCGGGTGTTGAGCAGGCTGTCGTATACACTGAAATCGGGACTTGTCAATATGTCGAGCCCCGAGTGCAGTCCGCGTTGCAGGTAAATGGCCATGCCGGTCATAGTACGCTGGTTACGCAGCAGCATATCAAATCCCTCCTTTGCATGAAGCATGGCACTGGGGCATACGGTATCCGTCTCTATCCGCTGTAGCGTATCGTTCCGGGCGGTGAATCCCTCTATCACAGTGTCAGATACTTGATGCAGCACGGTGCTGCTCCGCACGAACTGTTTGCCCTGCTCATCAAATCCAGTGGAGATGGAAACTTCGCCATGCTCTCTGTTCCTTTCCTGCAAGCGTTCGATGCGTACCAGCATCTCGTTGTAGTCGCTGATGCGCATGGCTTCGGTGATATTGCGTTCCAGGTCGGTGCGCATGGTGCGGTAGAGGCCCGTCAGCCAGTAGGCCTGATAGGCGAAGATGCCCGCCAACGAGAGGACGACGAGCAGGGCGATGTATTTCGAGGGTAGTTTCATGGGGATAAAGATACGGAGTTCATCCTTATCCCCACGAATATGGTAAGACTAAATAACACTTTTGCGGCCGGAAATTACAGGTTTTCCACCCATTCGCTTACCGTTTTTTCGGTGGCGCGGTTCAGCAGTTTGCCTGCCTTCCAGTTGAGGTCGGGATAATCCTTCTTCAACGTGGCGGCGCTGTTAGTGATCGAACTGCTGCCCGAGGTGGCGAAGGGTACGACCGTCTTGCCTTTCAGGTTGTGGCTTTCGATGAAGGTGTTGATGACCCTCGGCGCGAGATCCCACCAGATGGGGTAGCCGATGAAGATGACGTCGTAGGCTTCCACGTCGGCTTTGGGTGTTTGGATGGCGGGGCGGGCTTTCGGGTCCTTCATCTCGACCGAGCTGCGCGAGTGGGCATCGTGCCAGTCAAGGTCTTTTTCCGTATAGGTTTGTGCAGGGCGGATTTCGTAGAGGTCGGCGCCGGTGGTAGCAGCTATCAGCCGGGCGGCTCGGGCGGTGTTGCCCGTGGCCGAGAAGTAGGTTACGAGTGCCTTTGGGGTATCTGATGTTTTCATGTGTTGTTTGGATTGTGCCGGCAGGGCGAGACAGATGCCCACCACTGCCAGCCAGGTGAATAATCGTTTGTACATAAAGGGATGTTTTTTAGGGTTGAAGTTGGTTGTATTCCTCGTCCGTCACGGGTTCCAGCCATTCGTTGGAGGTGTTCTCGCCTGCGATTTCGAAGGCCAGGTGGGCAAACCAGCTGTCGGCAGCCGCGCCGTGCCAGTGCTTCACGTTGGCGGGGATGTGGATGACCGTGCCGGGCAGGATTTCCTGTGCAGGCTTGCCTTCCTCCTGGTACCAGCCGCGTCCGGCTACGCCGACCAGCATCTGTCCGCCGCCCTTCGTGGCCTTGTGGATGTGCCAGTTGTTGCGGCAGCGTGGCTCGAAGGTGACGTTGGCAAAAGGCACCTGTGTGTCCGAGATACGGGCCAGGTAACTGTTGCCCGTGAAGTAGCGGCTGTAGGCCGTGTTCGGTTCGCCGATGGGGAAAATCATCGTTCGCTGGAAGGCGGCTTTGGCGTCCGTGGCGGGCGTGTCGTCGGCCCATACGTCCTTGGCCAGGCGGAAGGCTGCCCATGCCTTGGGCCATCCGGCGTAGAAGGCGATGTGGGTGATGATTTCGGAGATCTCCGTCCGGCTGATGCCGTTCTGGCGGGCCGTCTGCAGGTGGTAGGTGAGCGAAGAGTCGGTCATGCCCTGGCTGATGAGGGCGGTCAGGGTGACGAGGCTGCGGTCGCGCAGGCTCAGGAGGTCGTTGCGGCTCCATACCTCTCCGAAGAGGATGTCGTCGTTCAGGCGGGCGAACTCGGGGGCGAACTCGCCCAGTTGGTCACGTCCGGCTGTCTGTACAATTTTCTGTTGTGCCATACTGTTCAGTGTTAGAATGCAAAAGATAGATGATACAATAAGTTTGTTCATACGAATAGGTGTGTTTAGTTGGTGATGTACTTGATGATGCGGGCGGGTACTCCTCCCACCACGGCGCCGGGAGGTACGTCCTTTGTCACCACGGCACCGGCCGCCACGACAGCATTGTCGCCGATGGTCACACCGGAGAGGATGGTGGCGTTCGACCCCACCCAGACGCGGCGCCCCAGGACGATGGGGGCGGGCAGGGTGACGTGCCGCCGCTCGGGGGCGAGTTCGTGGTTGAGGGTGGCGAACACGACGTTGTGTCCTATCTGGCAACCGTCGCCCAGCGTCACTCCGCCGTGGTCCTGGAAGTGGCAGCAGGCGTTGATGAACACGTCGCGGCCCACGGTGATGTTCTTGCCGAAGTCCGTGTAGAAGGGCGGGAACACGCGGAGCGAGTCGGGCACCTCGTAGCCGAAGAGCTGGGAGAGTAGCCGGCGTACTTCGTCGGGCGTATGATAGGCCGTGTTCAGTTGGAAGGTGATGCGCCGTGCTTCGTCGCTCATGTCGTTCATGAACCGTCCGATGTCTTCGGTGTCCAGCGGACGGCGCGTCTTTACAAATTCTTTGAAATTTTCGATAGTCATGATTCAGTCCGTTTTGATATCCGATGCAAAGATAGCGTGGCGGGCGGATGGGAAGATAACCCCGATGCGGGAATTTTGTACCCGTTTTACGGATTTCGCCAAGGACGGTGTTGGCGGGGAGCGCCGAAAAGCCTATCTTTGCCCTCGTATTAAAAATGAATGAAGCATGAAACATATCATTGATGTAGACACCTGGGTCCGCCGCGACAACTACCGTTTCTTCCAGACCTTCGTCAGCTCGTGGTACGCCGTCACCACCGAGATAGACTGTACCGAAGCCCGCGAGGCCGCCCGTCGCCGGGGCCGTTCCTTTTTCCTCCATTACCTCTACGCCGTGGTGCGCGCCGCCAACGAGGTGGACGAGCTGCGCTACCGCATCGACAAGCAGGGGCAAGTGGTGTTCCACGACCGCGTGGACATCATCACGCCCATCGCCGTGCCGGGTCGCACGTTCTTCACCCTGCGCATCCCTTATCATGAAGACTTTGATACCTTCTACGCCGAAGCCCATCGGCTCATGACGAACATCCCTCCTGACGGTGACCCCTACGGCGCCGAGAAGACCCTGATGGCGCAGGGCGACTACGATGTGGTGCACCTGAGCGCCGTGCCCGGCATGTACTTCACCTCCGTCACCTACACCCTGGCCGAGGCGGGCAACGCCTGCAACTATCCGCTGATGACCGCCGGCAAGGCCGTCACCCGCGAAGGCCGCCTGCTGATGCCGCTGTCCATCTACGTGAATCACGCCTTTGTCGACGGTTCCCACCTGTCGCTGTTCTTCCAGAAGATAGAGCAACATCTGAAGGAGATTGCGGAGGACGGAAAGACAGAATAACCCCGCTCGATAACACTCGATAAGACTTCGTAAGCCTGCGGTAACGCGGGCTTTTTGTTTTTTTTCGGACTTTTGCATCTGCCGACCTATGTCGGGAGCATTTCCGCGGCCTCTGACGGCCAGCCGACCTATGTCGGGAGCAAATCCGCGGCCTCTGACAGCCTGCCGACCTATGTCGGGAGCAAATCCGCGGCCTCTGACAGCCAGCCGACCTATGTCGGGAGCATTTCCGAGGGCTCTGACGGCCAGCCGACCTATGTCGGGAGCGTTTCCGAGGGCTCTGACGGCCAGCCGACCTATGTCGGGAGCGTTTCCGAGGCCTCCGACGGCCAGCCGACCTATGTCGGGAGCGTTTCCGAGGCCTCCGACGGCCAGCCGACCTATGTCGGGAGCAAATCTGAGGCCTCTGACGGCCAGCCGACCTATGTCGGGAGCATATCCGAGGTCTCGGACGGTCGGCTGAGGTACCTCAGCAGTTTTGGGATGAGGATTTTATAAAAATACCATATATGAAACGACTCTACTTCCTCCCGGCAGCCTGCCTGCTTCTGGCCCTGCCGCTCTCCGCCCAGGAGAATCTGAAAAATGAGAACCTGCGGACGCTGTCCGCCGACAGCATCCTGACGGGCGATGCCCGCATGGACAGCCTCTACCGCCACCTGCCCGAGGTGATGGTGGTGGGCGAACGACCCGTCGTCAAGGCATCGGCAGGCAAGCTGGAGTACGACCTGCCGCGGATGATAGAAGGCCGCCCCGTGGACAACGTCTACGAAGCCCTGAAGGAACTGCCCGGCGTGATGGAGCAGGACGGCGCGCTGACGCTGGGCATGCAGGCGGTCACCGTCGTGCTGGACGGCAAGGTGACGAACATGAGCGGCGCGCAGCTCTACGCCCTGCTGAAGTCGCTGCCTGCCGACCGCATCGAGCGCGTGGAGGTGATGTACAACGCGCCTGCCCGCTATCAGGTGCGCGGGGCGATGATCAACGTCCGCCTGCGCCACCGCATCGGCGACCCCGGCGTGGTGCAGGGCGAGGTCTACGGGAAATACAACCAGGAGCACGAGGCCTCGTTCGAGGAGCGCGCTTCCTTATTATATAATGGCCGGAAATTTTCGGCCGACTTTCTTTACTCTCACAGCCACGGCGAGAGCTTCAACACCACCGACAAGGAAGCCCGCCACTGGCAGCAGGCCGACGGTTCGACGCATCTCATCGACAACTACGAGGAGATGCGCGCCCGCAGCCACACCCACAGCTTCCGCCTGGGCACGGACTACACGCTGGCCGAGAACCATTCGCTGAGCTTCGTCTACAACGGCGCCTATGTAACGAGTCACACCCGCCAGAACTCTACGGGCACACAGACGGCCGAAAGCGTGAGCAGTCAGACCTCGTGGCTGCACAACGGCCGCCTGGACTACCGGACGCCCATCGGACTGAAGGCGGGCGCGGAGTTCACGTGGTACAACGCTCCGGGCGACCAGCTGCTGCACAGCCGCATGGGCAATGATTCCCTCGACTTCTATACCGAAGACGGCCAGCGCATCAATGCCTGGAAGTTCTTCCTCGCGCAGGAGCATCAGCTGAAGAACGGCTGGGGGCTGAACTACGGGGCGGTCTACACCACGAGCGTGGACCATTCGTATCAGACGTATGAGAATGAAGAATTAAAGAAGAATGAAGAATCCGGGTTGCCGGACGACGTCCGGTCGCGCCGCCGCGAGCAGACGCTCAACCTGTATGCCGGCTTCAGCAAGTCGTTCGGTCGGAAGCTGATGACGGACTTCTCGCTGGCCGTGGAGCGCTACAAGACACCCGTGTGGGACGAGTGGGACGTCTATCCCGTCCTCAACCTGACTTATCTGCCTGCCGACGGGCACATCCTCCAGCTCAACTTCAGCAGTGACAAGAGCTATCCCGACTATTGGGCCGTACAGGACGTCGTCTCCTACCTGGGCGGCGGCTACAGCGAGATACATGGCAATCCGTTGCTGAAACCTGCCATCGACTATTCCACCTCGCTGACCTATATCCTGAAGTCGAAGTATGTCTTCCGCGCCTGGTTCAACCATACCAAGGACCGCGCCGTGCAGACGCTCTACCAGTCGCCCGACGAACTGCTGGAGCTGTACAAGTACCTGAACTTCGACTTCGAGCAGCAGGCGGGCCTCCAGGCCTCCGTCCCCTTCAAGGCCGGACAGTGGCTCAACTCGCGCCTTACCCTCATCGGCCTGTGGATGCGTCAGAAGGACAGCGACTTCTACGACCTGCCCTTCGACCGCCACCGCCTGCTGGGCATCGCCGTGCTGAACAACACCTTCACCCTGAGCCGCAAGCCCGACATCCGCCTGACTGTCGACGGGCGTCTGCAAGGCCGCGCCATCCAGGGCATCTACGACATTCCCACCTGCGGCGACCTTTCGGCCACGCTGCGCTACACCTTTCTCGGCGGCAATGCCGTGCTTACCGCCTGGTGTCGCGACATCCTCCAGACCTCGATGCCCTGTCCGCAGATACGCTACGCCCGCCAGTGGGTGACGAACGAGTACTCCAGCTTCCGCAGCGTTGGCCTTTCCTTCGCCTGGAAGTTTGGTGGATACAAGGAGAAGAAGCGCGAGGCGGTGGATACGTCGCGGTTCAAATAGGAAAGACGAGGAGGAGATAAAAGGGAGAAGATTGTATACTCATGGAAGAATTTCAAATGAAAGAATAATATGAAGAAAACAACATTGTTAAGTTTATGCTTTGCCTGCCTGTTGGGTTTGCCGCTCCGGGCAGAAGTAATTCCGGTCGACACGATACCTTTCGAACTGGGTGCCGACAAACGTTTGTATGTGACAGTTTATATCAACGGACAGGATGACCGTCCCCTGCGCTTTCTGCTGGACACGGGAGCGACGGATGTGGTGCTCAATTCCAATTCGCCGCGCACCGAAGGGCTGGCTGCCTTTACGGAAAGTGTGGAGAACAATAGTGCCAATTCGGTGGAGACTATTCCTTCCACAGAGTCCTCTCAGGTGGTGAGGATGGGCAGCCGGGCCATTTCCGGCCTGAAGTTGATAGCCATCCCTTATCCGCCCGATGCCTGGGACGGCGTGCTGGGGCTGTCTTATCTGAGGAACTTCGATGTCCGCATTGATTATCGGCGGAAATCCATCTTCCTGTATGAGTTGGGCGACGGGCAGAAGGCGGTATCGGACAAGGCTGTCAGGCTGAAGATGGACTATCGTTTGGGAGTGCCGGTCGTACCGGTCGGCGTAAAGGTCAATGGGGTAGATTATCAGGTGTCGGTAGCGGTGGATACGGGTTCCGACCGTGTGTTCGACCTCAATACGCCCTTTGTACGTCGCAACGGCCTGTTGGGCACGCAGAAACCCTTCGCCATCTCGCGCATAGCCGGTACGGTGAAGGATGGCGGCGAACTTCAGAACGTATTCTTCGACTCGGTAACACTGGGAGGAACATTGACTTTGCTTCGCATACCCGGTGCTTTTTCTACGGTGACAACAGGAGTACAGGCAAGCAAAAAAATGGACGGTGTGCTGGGAAACAACTTCCTACAGCGTTTCAACCAGCTCTATGACTTCAAGAACAATGATCTCTATCTGGAAGTGAACGACCGGCTCTATACTCCTTTCTATGATTTTCTGGTTCGTTGAATAAAGGGATTGTTCTTCTTTTCCGGATTATTTGGTGATGTCGAACAGATAAGCCATTTTGATTCCTATCACCCCGTGGGCTGCACGGGCGAAATAATCTTTCTTGGTGCTGTGGTAGAAATCGGAGAGGCCATAGTAATAGCGTCCTTCTACTTGGAAATGGCCGACTTTGGTGCGCAGTTCTACACCGAGGCCGGCCGTTATACCATAATCGAACTTGTTTTCCACATCCATGTCATGCTGTTCGGTGGTAAGGTTGGGATAGTTTTCCCACGGACCGCTTTGTGTGTAGCTTTCGTTCAGGAAGAAACCGATTTGCGGTCCGGCGTTGAGGAAGAATTGCAGACCGCGGCCTTCCTTGCCGAATGCCAGATGGGCCAGGAACGGCAGTTCGACGTAATTCATCTTGCGCGTGTATTGCAGGTCGGGATAGTCTTCGTAGAACTCGTCCCATCCGTGTTGTGAATAGTTGACTTCCAGTTGGACACCACAAATCATTCTGAAGAAACGTTCGGAGACATAGCGCAACGTGATGCCTCCTACGGGAGCCATCATGTTTTTCTGTTGTACGCTGGGCGAAAAGCTGACACTGTTGAGGTTGACACCGCCGTTGATACCGACGGTGAAGTTGTAGCGCTGTTCTCCCACCTGAGCTTGCACGGGAACAGTCAGGGCGGAGAGGAACAGGATGGCGGGAAGTATGGTTTTCAGTTTCATTATTCAACGTTCAATTCTCAATGTTTCATCTCTCAATCAATTCTCAACTCTCAATCAGTCAAAGTCCAGTTTGAGTAACTCGTAGTTTTTGGTAAAACGCACGAAGAATACTTTTCGGTTGATGAAGCCTCCCCAGTTGTTGACGCGCTGGAACTTGAAGCCCGTCTGAATGGGATTGACTTGCAGGCGATCTAGATTGTCTTCAAGCTTGGAACCGTATTGTGACAAACCTTTCAGGAAGAAATATCCCGTGTCGAATCCTAAGATGCCATACTTCGGGTAGCGCTCTTCCAGGTCTTTGCCATACCAGTGACGGTAGTTGCGGGTGAAGTTGGAGGCTGCCGGCAACAGGTTGTTGGTATAGAAAGACGAATAGAAATAAGTATCGAGTTCGAAGAACGATTCCAGATGATCCTTGGTGTAGGTCTGCCATTCGGGATAGCCGAACAGGTGGCATTGCATCTCGGGATGTTGGCGTACGGCCAGTGTCAGGTGTGGCAGGAGTTTGATGAGCGTAAGGTTGCTGCCCGATGTAGGGATGAAGATATTCTCATAGCCGGCTCGCATGGCAGCACTGAGCGATGCTTCTTCGGAATTGTCTGCCAGGGAAACCATCGGAATGGAACGGCTGCGCAATTCTTCTTTCAGGCCTTTGATGAAGTCTGCCTTTTCCTTGGCTCCTTCTTTGGCTTCGATGAAGATGACATTGGGGCGGCTGAAAGTACGCAGGAAGTGGTCGTAGACCTCAGAATAAAGATAGGACTGCGGCGTATTGATCTGGTAGACGCAGGGATTGCGGAAAACCGAATTGTCTTTCGACGTGAAAGGGATGACCAGTCGGATGTCTTTCTTTTGGGCAAATTCGGCCAGTGGCTGGATATGCTGCTGGTAAAGCGGGCCGAAGATGATATTTACGTCCTGCATCTCGCGGCGGGAAAGGATGCTTTGCAACGAAGCATTTTCAGGACCGGAGTTGTAGGTATAAAGGTCGAACGATACACCCTGGCGCTTCAGGCTGTCGACGGCCATCAGCAGTCCTTCGTAGTATTCGAGCATACGGGTAGACTCGCTTTTCTGAATGCCTTCGGGCAGTAAAGGCAGGATGATGGCAGCCTTTACGGTAGTGTATTTCTTGGCTTTCTTGTCGTTTTCTTCGAACAGCTCGCGGTCGGTGAGCGGTTTCTGTTCCGTTGTCTTGTCTGGACGGGCTTCTCGTGCATAAGGAATGCAGAGGAAGGAGCCGCGCTTGATTTTGTTTTCACCTTTCAGTTCAGGATTGGCGGCAATGAGTTCTTCTTCCGTAATGCCATATTCACGGCTGATGCTGTAGATGGTTTCGCGGCGCTTCACCTTGTGCATGTCGCGGCAGTTGGGTTTGAGCATTTCAGGCTCTTTCGGTTGTTCTTTGGGAACTTCGACTGTCGTTTCAGGTGTCTTGGCGGGGATGCGGATGACTTGTCCTGTGCGGAAATTATTGGCATCCAGGCCGGGATTGGCATCACAAATGGCTTGTACCGATACGCCGTACAGGTTGCTGAGGCGGTAGAGCGTTTCGCCTGCAGCGATGGTGTGGAAAGTTTCCTGCGTCTGGCTTTCTTTCTTGCGGGGAATGCGCAGGGTGCGTCCTACGTATATCTTTTCGTCACTACCCGGATTCAGTCGGACAATGTCGGACTGGCTGATGCCATACATGCTGGCGATGGAGTAAAGGCTTTGACCTTTTTCGATGGTATGCAAAAAGTATGTCTGGTTTTCTTGTGCACGGATGCCGAAGCTGCAGGCTGTAGCCAGCAACAGGGTGCAAAGGGTGCGTTTGGCTGTTTTCATTCCAATCATTCGTTCGGTTTTAATAAAAATAATACCCAAAGTTGCCGCAAAGTTAACAAATCTGTCGCATTTCAGCCAAAGGATTGAGTTAAGAAATAATATTGTGTCGCTCCAAAGCCGAAAAAAGCAGACTACAGGCTGATATTCGCCAAGAAACGTTTATTTTTGCAAGTTGAATAAAATGCAGTCGGATATGCAAGAAGAAAACGAATATATCAATGTCTACGGAGCCAGGGTACACAACCTGAAGAACATCGACGCACAGATTCCGCGAAACAGCCTGACAGTCATCACGGGGCTGAGCGGTAGTGGCAAGTCTTCGCTGGCTTTCGACACCATCTTTGCCGAGGGACAACGGCGTTACATCGAGACGTTCTCGGCCTATGCCCGCAACTTCCTGGGTAATCTGGAGCGTCCCGACGTGGACAAGATAACGGGCCTGAGCCCCGTCATCTCCATTGAACAGAAGACGACGAACAAGAACCCGCGTTCTACCGTGGGCACCACAACCGAAATCTACGACTTCCTGCGTCTGCTCTATGCCAGGGCAGGCGAGGCTTATTCGTACCTCAGCGGCGAGAAGATGGTGAAATATACGGAGGAACAGATTCTGGATCTCATTCTGAAGGAGTACAAAGGCAAGCGCATCTATCTGCTTGCTCCGCTGGTACGCAACCGTAAGGGACACTACAAGGAACTGTTCGAACAGGTGAGGAAGAAAGGTTACCTCTACGTCCGCGTGGACGGCGAACTGAAGGAAGCATTGCCGGGCATGAAGCTGGACCGCTACAAGAACCACGATGTGGAAGTCGTAATCGACAAGCTGGTGGTGGCCGACAAGGACGATACGCGGCTGAAAGGCAGTGTGGCTACGGCCATGCGTCAGGGCGACGGGCTGATGATGATACTGGACGCACAGACGGAAAGCGTGCGCCATTACAGCAAGCGATTGATGTGCCCCGTGACGGGTCTGTCCTACAAGGAGCCTGCTCCCCATAACTTCTCGTTCAACTCACCCCAAGGAGCCTGTCCTCGATGCAAGGGGTTGGGCGTAGTGAACCAGATAGACATCGACAAGGTGATCCCCGATCGTGACCTGTCCGTGTACAACGGGGCCGTCGTGCCGTTAGGAAAATATAAGAACAGCATGATCTTCTGGCAGATCGAAGCGTTGTTGGAGAAGTATGATGCCAATCTGAAGACGCCGGTCAAGGACCTGCCCGATGAGGCTATCGACGAGATACTCAACGGTTCGGACGAACGGCTGAAGATCAAGAGCCAGCTGGTAGGTACGTCGTCGGACTACTTCACAACCTACGAAGGCGTGGTGAAGTACATCCAGTTGTTGCAGGAGCGAGATCCTTCGCCTACGGCACAGAAGTGGGCGGAGCAGTTTGCCCGTACGGCCACCTGTCCTGAGTGCCACGGAGCCAAGCTGAACCGTGAGGCTCTTTCTTTCCGCATCCACGACAAGAACATTCAGGAACTGGCCACGATGGACATCAGCGAACTCTACGAATGGCTGATGCACGTGGAAGAACACCTCAACAACAAGCAACGGCAGATAGCCGTGGAGATACTCAAGGAGATACGCACCCGTCTGAAGTTTCTGCTCGACGTGGGATTGGACTACCTTTCGCTCGACCGCAGTTCGATGAGCCTGTCCGGCGGTGAGAGCCAGCGCATCCGACTGGCTACACAGATCGGTTCGCAACTGGTGAACGTGCTCTATATCTTGGATGAGCCGAGCATCGGCTTGCACCAGCGTGACAACCTGCGCCTGATCAATTCGCTGAAGGAGTTGCGCGACATCGGAAACTCTGTCATCGTGGTGGAGCACGACAAGGACATGATGCTGGCCGCCGACTACGTGATAGACATGGGCCCCAAAGCAGGGCGCTTGGGTGGCGAAGTGGTGTTCGAAGGTACGCCCCGCCAGATGCTCCAGACGCATACGCTGACCTCGCAATACCTGAATGGTGAACGTGCCATCGAGGTGCCCAAGGAACGCCGCAAAGGTAACGGACACAGCCTGTGGCTGCGCGGAGCTCGTGGCAACAACTTGAAGAATGTGGACGTGGAGTTCCCCTTGGGCAAGCTCATCTGCGTGACGGGTGTGTCGGGCAGCGGAAAGTCTACCCTCATCAACGAAACCCTGCAACCTATCCTTTCGCAGAAGTTCTACCGCTCTTTGCAAGACCCCTTGCCCTACGGCAGCATCGAAGGGTTGGAATACATCGACAAGGTAGTGAACGTCGACCAGTCGCCCCTGGGGCGTACGCCGCGCTCCAATCCTGCCACTTATACAGGCGTGTTTAGCGACATCCGCAACCTGTTCGTCGGCCTGCCCGAGGCGAAGATACGCGGATACAAGCCCGGACGCTTCTCGTTCAACGTGAGCGGCGGCCGTTGCGAAGCCTGTCAGGGTAACGGTTACAAGACTATCGAGATGAATTTCCTGCCCGACGTCTATGTGCCCTGCGAGGTGTGCCACGGCAAGCGCTACAACCGCGAGACACTGGAGGTGCGCTTCAAGGGCAAGTCCATTGCCGACGTGCTCGACATGACCATCAACCGCGCCGTGGAGTTCTTCGAGAACGTGCCGCAGATACTGAACAAAATCAAGGTTATTCAGGACGTGGGCCTGGGCTACATCAAGCTCGGACAGTCCAGTACTACACTCTCAGGCGGCGAGAGCCAGCGCGTCAAGCTGGCCACGGAGCTGTCCAAGCGCGACACGGGCAAGACACTCTACATCCTCGACGAGCCCACCACGGGTCTGCACTTCGAGGACATCCGCGTGCTGATGAATGTGTTGGAGCGGCTGGTGGACAAGGGCAATACGGTGATTGTCATCGAACACAACCTGGATGTCATCAAGATGGCCGACTACATCATCGACATGGGTCCCGAAGGCGGCAAGGGCGGGGGAGAAGTCCTGTCGTGCGGCACGCCCGAGGAGGTGGCGATGAGTGGCAAGGGATATACGCCGAAGTTCCTGAAAGAGGAATTAGGGATATAACAGGAAAGTGTTGTTTGTCAGAGAAATACGAGTTTATTTTAGTTTAAGGAAAATAAACTGTCAGTTTATACGGATTAAACTGCCAGTTTAAAGGCAGTAAACTGATAGTTTAAAGCTATTAAACTGGTAGTACAAAGGCGTTGAACTGAGAGTACAAACGGATTGAAGCAATGCATTGCTTCGGAAATATAGGAAAGAACAATGAAGAAGATCAATAAGACCAATGCAGCCCGGCTGCTGGACAAGGCCAAGATAGCCTACGAACTGATCCCCTACGAGGTGGACGAAAGCGACCTGAGCGCGGTACATGTTGCCGCCAGCCTGGGTGAGAATATAGATTGTGTGTTCAAGACCCTCATCCTGCACGGCGACAAGACGGGCCATTTTGTCTGCGTCATCCCCGGCGAACACGAAGTGGACCTGAAGCTGGCCGCCAAGGTGTCGGGCAACAAAAAGTGCGACCTCATCCCCGTAAAGGAACTGTTGCCCCTGACGGGCTACATCCGTGGCGGCTGTTCGCCCATCGGGATGAAGAAGCCTTTCCCCACGTACATCCACGAGACGTGTCTCCAGTTTCCCTACATCTATATCAGTGCGGGGCAGCGCGGCCTCCAGCTGAAGCTCGACCCGAAGGATTTGATTCGGGAAACGGGAGCGGAAGTTTGTCAGCTTTTTTAGGAAATGTGGGGCAAATGTCTTATATTTGCGCAAAATAACTCAATTTATTAATCTTAATTTCTACAACATTATGTTTGAAGGGCAACCTAAAGGTCTCTATGCCTTGGCGCTCGCCAACACAGGCGAACGCTTCGGCTACTACACGATGCTGGCCATCTTCGTTTTGTTTCTGAAGGCCAACTTCGGTTTGTCGGCAGCCATGGCCGGCACTATTTATTCTACGTTTCTGGCATTAGTTTATTTCCTCCCGTTCATCGGTGGTATCCTGGCCGACAAGTTCGGTTACGGCAAGATGGTGAAGATTGGTATCGTCGCCATGTTTGCAGGCTACGTGCTGCTGGCACTCCCGTTGGGCAGCAGTACGATGGGAATGATCGCCATGTTTGCCGCACTGGTGGTTATCAGCAGCGGAACGGGTTTGTTCAAAGGCAATTTGCAAGTAATGGTGGGCAATCTGTATGACTCGCCCGAATATGCTTCCAAGCGCGATTCGGCTTTCAGTATTTTCTATATGGCCATCAACATCGGTGCCTTGTTTGCTCCTACAGCAGCTGTAGCCATGATGGAATATGCTCAGAAAAGCTGGGGTGTGAGTGTAAACGACTCCTATCACTTTGCTTTCGCCGTGGCTTGTGTGTCACTGATTGTGTCCATGGCTATCTATTACGGTTTCCGTAGCACCTTCAAGCATGTAGAAGGCAGCGGCAAGAAAGCCGGCAGCAAGCAGGACGCAGCTGTCGAAGAGCTTTCTCCGCGCGAGACGAAAGATCGTATCGTGGCTCTCTGCCTGGTATTTGCCGTGGTTATTTTCTTCTGGATGGCTTTCCATCAGAACGGTTTGACACTGACATATTTTGCCGATGAATTTACAGCCAAGAGTTCAGTCGGACTCGAGAGCATGATGTTCAGCGTGTGGAATCTGGTAGCTGTCATCTTCATCGTATATGCTCTGTTCTCTCTCTTCCAGTCGAAGACGGGTAAGGGCAAGGCTATTTCGGGTGTCGTTATCCTGCTGGCAGTCCTCTTCCTAGTATATCGTTATTCTGCTATCGAGGGTGCTACGCCGGTGGATGCTCCTATCTTCCAGCAGTTCAACCCCTTCTTTGTAGTAGCGCTGACACCGGTATCAATGGCAATCTTCGGTTCGCTGGCACGTAAGGGCAAAGAACCTTCTGCTCCGCGTAAGATCGGTTTGGGTATGCTGGTGGCTGCCTGCGGTTATGTACTGATGATGTTTGCTTCCTTTGGTTTGCTGACTCCTAATGCTCAGGCTGCTGCCGTAGAGGCTGGTACAGCTACGTTCGTATCGCCCAACTGGCTGGTGTCTACTTATCTGGTATTGACATTTGGTGAATTGCTGCTTTCTCCGATGGGAATCTCGTTCGTATCGAAGGTGGCTCCTCCGAAGTACAAGGGTATGATGATGGGTGGCTGGTTTGTGGCTACTGCCATCGGTAACTATCTGACAGCCGTTGCAGCTTGGTTATGGGGTGATCTTAACTTGTGGATCGTATGGGGCGTTTTGATGGGCCTCTGCCTGCTGGCAGCTCTGTTCATCTTCTCTGTAATGAAGAAATTGGAAAAAGTAGCTTAATTGATATTGATATAAGGATATAAAGAAAGTGGGGCAGGATTTTCCTGCCCCACTTTCTTTATAACTCCATTCCCATGATATAGTCATTCATGTAGTAGCCGTTACCGATAGGAAAATCACCTTCACGTACCTTCGTCATACCCATGTGTTGGTAGAAGCCGAGGGCAGGATTGTGGCGGTTCACGTTGAGCTCCATGCGGCAGGGAGCGGGATGTACTTCCTTGATGTACTTGATGGCCTCACGGAAAAGGAAGCTGCCGCAGTGTGCTTTCTGGAAGTAGGGCAGCACATAAATCTTCTGGAGGTGGAAGAGGTCTTCGCTTTCGGGCTGGACGGATACGTAGCCCGCTGCTTCGCACTCTTCGTAGGCCAGCAGGTAGACGTGGCCTTCTTCTCCCATTTGCTTGCGGATGTTTTCAGGAGAATACATCCAGTCCATCATGTAGTCAATCTGTGCTGGGGTCAGGATGTCTTTGTAGGTTTCAGGGAAAACTTGCCAGGCCAGCTTGTTGATGAGCTGGCAGTCGGCAGTATCTGCTTTTCGAATGGTAAACATTGCGTGTTTGTATTTTAATGGTTCGACAAAATGTGTTCTCGGTTGTCAGATTATAGTTGTTCCAGCGTTTCCAGATCCACTTCGATAGCAGCGGGATAGAGGCGCTGCGGGTCAAAGAAGGTGGCGCAACTGTTCACCAGATGCTTCACGTCGGGTTTTACGCGGCCTTTGAATGCAGTGCGTCCGTTGACTGTCAGTGTGACTGGTTTGTCTAGGTCTACTAGTTCGGAGCAGAGATAGATCGTTACCTTTCCTCTCTGGGCAGGTTGGTACGTTTTAGTGAATTTCAGTTCAATGCCCCATTGCGGATCGATTTCTGTAGTACGGTAGGTCACTTCGTCAATGGCCAATGAAATCTGGTTGCTTTCAATGTCCAGTGTGTAGCGGGTGCGTGTATTGCTGTCGGCATTCGAACGTTGCTCCACGCGTAGGTTGTAGAATCCCTGACGGTAGCGTCCGTCCATTTCGAAGTTCTCCCAACAGAAGTGTTTGGGGTAGGGATTGCGGACATGTTGTTTCAGCCAGGGAGTAGTGGGTGAGTAGTCGATGTGATGTCCGCGACCAGGGATCAGTTCTATCCAGTGCTTATAGTGGTCGGGATAAAGACGTTGTAAGCTGTCCAGCGCTTCGGCGGTGTAACGAGTGAGACGGTCGCGGTAGAAGCCTTTGTCTTCAGCACCTGTGCGGAGGGAGAAAGCTGTGTTGCTCAGGTTTTCGGCTGGAGCGTTCTTCAAGGGTTCGCCGCCCGCCATGGGACCTGCCGCTGCCCAATAGTCGGCATAGAACGAGGCAAGCCGCTGGCTGCCGTAACCACCTTCAGAGATGCCGAATACGTAGATACGATCGGGATTGATTTTTTCAGACAGCAGCGCCTGTCGAAGGAGTTTTTCCCAGGCGTATTGTTTGGCGCGTTGATACCAGCGGTAGTAGGTACCTTCGTTGGGTATCTGTGGGATGAAGTAGATGGAGGGTGCATCGTCAAAGCGGCTGCATATCTTCAGTCCGGTAGCCCATTCCTGTGCTTTGGGGCCAGAGCCGTGAAGGTAGAGGAACAGGGGGAGTCGTTGTTCAGTGCTTGTTGATTCAGCCGTTTTCTTCCACCCCCAGTAGAAATTCAACGTGGCATGTGGTTCCAATTCCTGGGGCAGCTTCCAACTGCTTGCCGATTGATCTGAGAGGGGGGAGAGAGCAGGTAGTTTTTCTTCTTTGAAAGCTTCATTGGATTCCTTCCATAGTTGCCATACAGCCTGCTTCATGTCGTCTGTTTCTTTCCATTTCATACGGATGGTTGTACTGAAAGTGATTGTATCATCTTTCAGTCGCTGGTCGAAAAAGGAGGTTATTTCTTTCTGATACTTTTCTTTCAAAGTCTGGTCTTCCTTTTGTGCCATAGCGGAGGAAAGTGTGCAGCAGGCTATTCCCAGGCACAGAATGTGTGTATAAGTCTTTCTTAATGGTAGGATCATTGTTTCTATAGATTAAATTTTCCTGCAAGGTATCAACATTTTCCGGGATGTGCAAACTGATACGATAAAAAGATGTTTTCTTTCTACTCCTCAATCTGTATGTATACAGATATTTTTTGCGTTAATATATACTAATATATAGTATTATGTAATGCAAGGTACCTATATTATACATATATTTGTGTCATACAAAATAAGTAAGTAAACTAAATGATTAAGAAGATAGAGTATGAATGTAGACAATGTAAAGTCGCAGATGCGTAAAGGAATGCTGGAATATTGCATTATGCTGTTGCTGCACAAGGAGCCGGCCTACGCTTCCGACATCATTCAGAAACTGAAAGAAGCCCGGCTGATTGTAGTGGAAGGGACACTCTATCCATTGCTGACGCGTCTGAAGAACGATGATCTGTTAGGATATGAGTGGATAGAATCGACACAGGGACCACCCCGGAAATATTATCGGCTGACAGTGAAGGGAGAGAGCTTCTTACAGGAGCTGGAGACTGCCTGGCAAGAATTGAACGAAACGGTGGAACATATTCGCCGGAACTAAAAATGAAAATAAATATTGGAAACTTTTTAAACAAACATATCACAATGAAAAAGACTTTGACTGTAAATTTGGGCGGAACGGTGTTCAACATCGATGAAGATGCCTACCGTCTGTTGGATAATTATCTGATGAATCTGAAGTCGCATTTCCGCAAGGAAGCTGGTGCGGACGAGATTGTAGACGATATCGAACGCCGTATTTCTGAATTGCTGGCCGAGAAACTGGCTGGAAATCGCCAAGTGATTACCTTGGGCGATGTAGAAGAAGTAATAGCACGCATGGGTAAGCCTGAAGAGATGGATGACGCTGACGGAGAGGAGAAACATACAGCGAGCAGTGGTGGAGGATATGGAGCCGGTTCATGGACACGGAACGAGGAGACAGTAAAGGTACGTCGCAGGCTGTTTCGAAATCCTGATGACAAGATGTTGGGAGGCGTGTGCAGTGGTCTGGCGGCTTATCTGGGCTGGGACACGACGCTGGTGCGTCTGCTGCTGTTCGTCATTCTGATTTTCGGTTACGGCACGTTGATACCTATTTATATTGTTTGTTGGCTGATTATCCCTGAGGCGCGCACAGCTGCCGAGAAGCTGAGTATGCACGGCGAGGCGGTAACGGTGGAGAACATTGGCAAGACGGTGACCGGAGGCTTTGAGCGGATGGCTGACGGCGTGAACAGCTACATGCGTTCCGACAAGCCTCGTACGATGCTGCAACGAATGGGTGATGCGCTGGTGACGCTGGCCGGGTGGATTCTGAAAGTGGGACTGATCGTCCTGATTATTATCTGTAGCCCGGTGCTGTTTGCTTTAGGCATTGCGTTTGTCGCTTTGCTGTTTGCGGCTATCATGGTGGCTGTAGGCGGTGGAGCAGCTCTGTTCTCACTTTTCCCTACAATGGACTTTGTGTTACCGGCTTCACCATTCGAGGCCATTGCAATGTACATTGCCGGTATTCTGCTGGTAGCCATTCCGTTGTTCAGCCTGCTGCATGCCCTGTTCCGCAACCTGTTGAAATGGCAGCCTATGGCCGGTGGGTTAAAGTGGACGCTGCTGATACTCTGGATAGTCAGTGCGATAGTGTTTGCTTTGTGTTTCACGTTGGGAGGCTTGTCATTCCCCGATTTTTATATGGGGCAGGAATATATGTCGGTGTGACGACAGCTGTTTATATCATATAAAAAAGAGGCATCTTTCGGTGCCTCTTTTTTGTATGTTTCTGTTTCTTATTTCTTCAGCCACTTGTCCAGCCATTCGAAGAATACGCGTTGCCACAGCACGCCGTTCTGGGGTTTCAGTACCCAATGGTTTTCGTCGGGATAAATCAGCAGTTCGGCAGGCACGCCACGCATCTTGGCGGCATCGAAGGCTGCCATGGCCTGGTTGGCCAGGATGCGGTAGTCTTTCTCGCCGTGGATGCAGAGGATGGGGGCATCCCACTTGTCCACGAACTTGTGAGGCGAGTTGGCGAAGGTGCGTTGGGCTGTGGCGTTGTCCTTCTCCCAGTAGGCACCGCCCATGTCCCAGTTGGCAAACCATTTCTCTTCCGTCTCCAGGTATTGCATCTCCATGTTGAAGATGCCGTCGTGGGCGATGAAGGCCTTGAAACGCTTGTCGTGGTGTCCGGCCAGCCAATAGACGGAGAAGCCTCCGAAGCTGGCACCTACGCAGCCCAGGCGGTCCTTGTCGACAAACGGTTCCTTGGCCATTTCGTCGATGGCGGTGAAGTAGTCCTTCATGCACTGGCCTCCGTAGTCGCCGCTGATGGCCTCGTTCCATTCCACTCCGAAGCCCGGCAGGCCGCGGCGGTTGGGAGCCACGATGATGTAGTCGTTGGCCGCCATGATCTGGAAGTTCCAGCGGTAGCTCCAGAACTGGCTGACGGGGCTTTGCGGTCCGCCTTCGCAGAAGAGCAGGGTAGGATACTTTTTGTTGGGATCGAACTGGGGCGGATAGATGACCCATGTCAGCATCTGCTTGCCGTCCGTGGTCTTCATCCAGCGGCCTTCTACGCGGCCCATGTCGAGCTGGTCGTAGATGTGCTTGTTCTCGGTTGTGAGCTGCTTGGCCTGTGCGAAGGCATCGCCTTTGCGCGTCTTGTCTACGGCATAGATTTCGTCGGCCATGCTCATGGAGTGGCGGGTAGTCATCAGCTTGTCACCACAGAGGGCGATGGAACCGTAGTCGTGCATGCCTTCGGTGAGCTGTACCACCTGTTCGGGCTGGTCGAGGGCGATGTAGTAGATTTGTTCTTCGCCGTGCCATACGCCCAGGAAGTAGATGCCCTGCGAGTCGTCGTTCCACACGAAGGAGTCAACGTTCGAGGGATAGGCCTGGCTGAGGAACTTCTTTTCGCCCGTCTGGCGGTTCATGATGAAAAGGCGGTTCCAGTCGGCTTCGTAACCGTCGCGCTCCATGCTCTGCCAGGCAATGTAGCGGCCGTCGGGCGAGTATTGCGGATTGGTGTCGTAGCCCTTGTTTTCCTCGGTGATGTTGCGGGTCTGGCGGCTGGCTACGTCGTAGATATAGATGTCCGAGTTAGTGGAGATGGCATATTCGAGACCGGTCTTCTTGCGGCAGGTGTAGGCCACTTCTTTGCCGTCGGGACTCCAGGCCAGTTGCTCGATACCGCCGAAAGGCTTCATGGGGCTTTCGTAGGGTTCGCCTTCGAGGATGTCCTGCACGTTGCTGATGGCCGATCCGTCGAAGTCGGCTACAAACGGATGGGGAGCAGTCGTTACCCACTCGTCCCAATGCTTGTACATCAGGTCGGTGACGATGATGCCTGTCGTTTTGTCCAGGTCGGGATATTTGTCCTGTGTGCTGGGCACGGTTTTCACTTGGGCGATGAAGAGCAGACGCTTCTCGTCGTGGCTGAAGGCAAATCCTTCGATGTCGCCTTCGTAGTCGGTGAGCTGACGGCGTTCCGTTCCGTCAGGGTTCATTTCCCACACCTGGCTGCTGCCGCTTTCACTGCTCAGGTAAGCCAACTTGGTGCCTCCCTTGATCCAGGTGGGCTGGCCTTCGTGCCACGTCGTACGGGTCAGCTGCGTATTGGTACTGCCGTCGGCGTTCATCACGAAAAGTTCGGTATTGCTCTTGTTCTGGGGTACACTGTAATAGCTCACGGTGTAAGCCACCTGTTTGGCGTCGGGCGAAGGGGTTACACTTCCGATGCGTCCCATGGCCCAGAGGGCCTCGGGCGTCATACGGCGGTTCTCGATGCGGATATCCGAACGTCCGATGAGGTCTGCATCGCCTTCTTTGGTGGCTTCGGACGAGCTGCCGCACGAAGCCAGTGTCATCACTGCTGACATAAGTAAAAGGTTGGTTGGTTTCATATAAATGTTTTTTCGTTATGATTGTCTGTCTGCAAAGGTATGCATTCGTCCTGAAAAAACATTGTTTTCCTCCGATTATTAGAACCATTCCCTGAAAGCAGGGACACGTGCCTTGCTGATGAGGACCTTTTCGTCGGTAGGGGGAGTGAGCTGGAGCACCATACGTCCACCAAACCACAGGCTGACGCCGGTAACCGCTTTGTGGGCCACGATATACTGGCGGTTGGCGCGGAAGAACTGGCGGGGATTTTTCTCTTCGGCGGTGAAACGGCCGAATCGGGTGGTGAAGTGAGTGAAATCGGCAGGTGAATTTGTCTCGTCAGCCAGCCGTCCGGCCGTCCGGCGCGAGGGGGGACCGCATCTCATGTACGGGATGGCGGATGTACATAAAAAAAGGGGCTTGCGCCCCCCTTTTCCATTCTCAATTTTCCATTTTCCATTCTCCATTATAGAGGGCTTCCGCCTTCGCCCTCGTCGCCGCCCGGCTCTTCGGGTTCGGGTTGCGGTGTGTCGGTGCCGCCTTCATCCGGCGTGTCGGTGTCGGTGGTGTCGTCTGTCGTCTTGCCCACGCCGCGGCGCGAGAGTACCAGCGTGTACTGCGAGATGAGGGCGTTCACCGTCGTGGCGATGGCGGTCACTTCGGCCAGCGTCTCTTCGTCCGGCGCGAGGACGGTCGACTGGATGTAGAGGGCGTTCACGATGTCGGCCACGTCGGCATAGGCCGCTTCCATCGCCGCGCGGGCCACTTTCATGTCGGGCGCCGAGGTGTTGCGCGCGTAGCGTTCGTCGGCGCGGGCGGTGTAGAGGGCGTCGAAGTCGTTGTTCGCCGCCTTCAGGTCGGCCACGAGCTGCGCGGCGCCCACTTGCTCTACCGACGGGGCGTAGTGGTCGGACTCCAGCTTGTCGACGATGTCGCGCACGGCAGTGGTGTTTTCGGTGTAGGGCAGGGTCGTCGGGTTCTGCGAGCCGACGGCTTCGAGGCAGCGGGCGGCTGCGGCGGACGTGTCGGCGTCGGGGTCGAGCTCGGCGGACTGGAGGTGGAGCTTCAGGCGGCGGAAGAGGTTGTCGCGCGTGTTGTCTTTCTGCACCAGCGTATCGGTGTCGACGTACTTCGTCGTGCGCGTGTAGCTGGCGTTTTCGTCGGCCAGGGCGGCGGTCATGCGCTGGTGGTAGGCGAGGAAGTTGTGCTTCGTGGCGAATTCCTTCGAAATGGCTTCGACGAGTTTGTTGAACAGGTAGTCGTGTTCCGCGTTGCGGGCCTTGCTCGTGTAGGGAACTTGCGATGTGATGATTTGCATAATAGTACTTGTTTTTAAAGTTAATAAATAGTTTTTTATAGGTTTCTCATTCTGTTTTTCCGTCGGAATGTCCGAAAGTCTCTCCGAACATTCTGGCGGCCTGTCGGACTTTCCGAAAGCTTCTCCGAGCGTTGGGACAGCCCGTCGGACTTTCCGAAAGCTTCTCCGAGCGTTGGGATGCTCCGTCGGACTTTCCGAAAGCTTCTCCAAGCGTTGGGACAGCCCATCGGACTTTCCGAAAGCTTCTCCGAGCGTTGGGACGCTCCGTCGGACTTTCCGACAGCTTCTCCGAGCATTGAGACGCTCCGTCGGACTTTCCGAAAGCTTCTCCGAGTGTTTGTACTGTCCGTCGGACTTTCCGGCGGACAGTCCGAATGCCTGTACGCCCCGTCGGAATGTCCGTCATTCTGCGCCCAATGTACAAAAAAACATCAGAACAGACAATTTTTTTGTGAAAAAAATGGATAAGCATTTTCTCTGTCAATCCGCATAATCCGTGGGCAGAAGTAAGATAAATCGGCATAATCCGGCAGTATTCCAAATATTTTTCGTAATTTAGGCCGCTGAAGTTAAGAAACAACATTACTTAATCTATAGACCATGAAAAAAATTCAGTTGACTTTGTTCTTGTCGTGTCTCCTGCTGATGGGATGCGGCACTTCCGAAAAAAAATCTGTAGCCATCGTTCCGCAACCCCAGTCCTGCGACGTGCAGGCGGGCAGCTACACTTTTGCGGCAGGCGGCGCTTTCAGTTCCAACCTGTCGGGCAGCGAGCTCGACGACCTCTCTGCCGTCCTTGCCTCCTCACCTTTTCGCCTGACGGTTTCCGAGGATGCCGGCGCGGCTTTCCGCTTCGAGCGCGTAGACTCCCTGCCGGGCATATCCTCCGCCGAGGGCTACCGTCTGACGGTTGGCGCCGACGGTGTCCGTGCCGAAGCCACCACGCCCTCCGGCCTGTTCTACGCCTTCCAGTCGCTGCTGCAGCTGGCCGACGACGAAGGCGGCCGCTTCTCGTTGCCGTTCGTCCGCGTGAGCGACTATCCTCGCTTCGGCTACCGCGGCCTGCATCTGGACGTGTCGCGCCACTTCCGCTCGAAAGAGTTCGTGATGAAGCAGCTCGACGCCATGGCGCGCTACAAGCTGAACCATTTCCACTGGCACCTGACCGACGGCGCGGGCTGGCGTCTGGAAATCAAGCGCTATCCCCAGTTGACGGAGCAGACCGCCTATCGCCCTTATCCCAACTGGAAAGCCTGGTGGAAGGGCGACCGCAGATATTGCCTCAAGGACGCCGAGGGCGCCGAGGGCGGATACTACACGCAGGACGACGTGCGCCAGGTGCTCGAACATGCGCGCCGGCTGCACATCACCGTCATCCCCGAAATCGAGATGCCCGGCCATTCGGACGAAGTGCTGGCCGTCTTCCCGCAACTCTCCTGTTCGGGCAAGCCCTACAAGAACGGCGAACTGTGCATCGGCAACGATGAGACCTTCACCTTCCTCGAGAACGTGCTGCTCGAAGTGATGGACCTCTTCCCCTCGGAATACATCCACATCGGCGGCGACGAAGCGGCCAAGAACAGCTGGGAAAAATGTCCGAAGTGTCAGGCCCGCATCCGCAAAGAAGGGCTGAAGGACGAGAAGGAGTTGCAGAGCTACCTGATACACCGCATCGAGAAATTCCTGAACGACCACGGCCGTAAGCTCATCGGCTGGGACGAAATCCTCGAAGGCGGCCTGGCACCCAGTGCCACGGTAATGTCCTGGCGCGGCGAGCAGGGCGGCATCACGGCGGCGAAGGCCGAACACGACGTCATCATGACGCCCGGCGAATTTTGCTACCTCGACGCCTATCAGGACGCCCCCGTCACGCAGCCCGAAGCCATCGGCGGCTACCTGACGCTTGCGAAAGTCTATTCCTACGACCCCGTTCCCGCCGAACTGACCGACGCGCAGAAGACATTCATCAAAGGCGTGCAGGCCAACGTCTGGACCGAATACATCCCTACCGAAGAACATGCCGAATACATGATCTACCCCCGTCTGCTGGCCCTGGCCGAAGTGGCGTGGACCGCACCCGAGCATAAGGACTGGCCGCGCTTCCGCCAGGCGGCGCTGAAGGAAGTACAATGGTTGCAGTCGCAGGGCTACCATCCCTTCGACCTGAGCAAGGAGGTGGGCGAGCGTCCCGAGTCACTCCAGCCTGTTGAGCACCTCGGCCTGCATTGCCCCGTCACGTATGCCCAGCCCTGGTCGTCGGCCTATCCGGCTTCGGGCGACTCCACGCTGACCGACGGCGTGCGCGGCGGTTGGACGTATGGCGACAAACGCTGGCAGGGCTTCCTGTGCAAGGACGTCGACGTCACCATCGACCTGGGTAAGGTGACGGACGTCAAGCTGGTCGAAGCCGACTTCCTGCAACTGCGCGGTCCCGAAGTCTGGCTTCCGAAAGAAGTCGTCATCTCCCTCTCCGAAGACGGACAGACCTTCACCGAGATGAAACGCATCGCCACCGACGTCCCCGTGACCGAAGAACGGCTCACCTTCCGCAACTATCGCTGGGAAGGCAACGCCAAGGCCCGCTACGTTCACTTCCAGGGACTGCTGAACCGCGAAGTGATGGGCTGGATGTTTACCGACGAAATCGTAATCAAATAATATAATAAGGTATCTATGACAAACAAGAAACTTTGGGCAGCCGCCCTGCTCCTGTCGGGAGCGGCTTCGGGCACGGTTGCCGCCGAAACCACAATCCATGCTTTTGCACCGCTTTCAGAAGTGGCCTTCACGGCGCCGAAAGATAACGTGGGACGCTACGTCAGCCAGCGCCCGTCGCCGGCCGACCGGCTGTTCCAGTCTGACATCATCGAGAAGAAGATTGCCGAAATCAAGGCACTGTTGAAAAATCCCTACCTGGCGTGGATGTTCGAGAACTGTTTTCCCAACACGCTGGACACGACGGTACATTTCCGCCTGCTGGACGGCAAGCCCGACACCTTTGTCTATACGGGCGACATCCACGCCATGTGGCTGCGCGACTCGGGCGCACAAGTCTGGCCCTACGTGCAGTTCGCCAACGAAGATCCCAAGCTGAAATCCATGCTCGAGGGAGTGATCCGCCGCCAGTTCCTGTGCATCAACCTCGACCCGTATGCCAACGCCTTCAACGACGGACCGAAAGGCAGCGAATGGGAGACCGACCGCACCGCGATGAAGCCCGAGCTGCACGAACGCAAGTGGGAGATTGATTCCCTGTGCTATCCCTTGCGTCTGGCTTACCACTATTGGAAAGTGACGGGCGACGCCAGCGTCTTCGACGAAAACTGGCTGAAGGCCGTCGAAAACATCCTGCGCACCTTCAAGGAGCAGCAGCGCAAGGAGGACAAAGGCCCGTATCGCTTCCAGCGCAAGACCGAGCGCGCCACGGACACTACCATCAACGACGGCTGGGGCGCACCTGCCAATCCCGTGGGGCTGATTGTTTCCATCTTCCGTCCGTCGGACGACGCCACGACACTGCCTTTCCTCATCCCGTCCAACTTCTTTGCCGTGACCTCCTTGCGGAAGGCTGCCGAGATTCTGACCGAAGTGAACAAGAACGCCGACCTGGCCCGCCAGTGCACCGACCTGGCCGACGAAGTGGAGCAGGCGCTGAAGAAGTATGCCACGTGCGAGCATCCGAAGTACGGCACCATCTATGCTTTCGAAGTGGACGGCTACGGCAGCCACATGCTGATGGACGACGCCAACGTGCCCAGCCTCCTGGCCCTGCCTTATCTGGGCGATGTCGATGTGAATGATCCTGTTTATCAGAACACCCGCCGCTTCGTGTGGAGCGAGGACAATCCCTACTTCTTCAAAGGCAAGGCAGGCGAAGGCATCGGCGGACCGCATATCGGCTACGACATGGTGTGGCCCATGAGCATCATGATGAAAGCCTTCACCAGCCAGGACGACGAAGAGATTAAGGACTGTCTCCGCATGCTGATGGCGACCGATGCCGGTACGGGCTTCATGCACGAATCCTTCCACAAGGACAATCCCGAGAAGTTCACGCGCAAATGGTTTGCCTGGCAGAACACGCTGTTCGGCGAACTGATCATCAAACTGATCGACGAAGGCAAGTTGGATTTGCTGAACAGCCTTTAATGAATATAACTCTCAAAGAAAAACAATCGTAACGATATGAAAATCCTTTCACTTACTACAAGTGTAGTATTATGCGGACTGCTGGCTATGATGCCGTCCGCCTGCGTTTCGCAGAAAGAAAACAAAGTAGCGGGGCAGGACTACCTCAGCTACGTAGACCCCTATATCGGTTCGGGCGAGCACGGACATGTCTTTGTCGGCGCCAGTGTTCCCCTGGGCATGGTGCAGATTGGGCCGCAGAACATCCATAAAGGCTGGGACTGGTGTTCGGGCTATCATTATTCGGACAGCGTGCTGATCGGCTTCAGCCATACGCACCTCAGCGGCACGGGCTGTGCCGACTTGGGTGACGTGCTTTTGATGCCCTACGTGGGCGAGGTCCGTACGGCTCGTGGCGAACAGGACAACATCGAAGGCACCTGCTCGACCTACTATTCGCACGCGAACGAGGAAGTGGCTCCCGGCTACTATTCGTTGCTGATGGACAACGGCGTGCGTGCCGAGCTTTCGGCTACCGATCGTGTTGCCATTCACCGCTACACCTATCCCGAAGGAACGCCGCGTCTGCTCGTGAACCTGAAGGAAGGCAACGGCGACCGTGCCTACGAGACCGGACTGAAGCGTGTGGACGAATATACGGTGGAGGGCTACCGATTCTCCAAGGGATGGAGCCCGCAGCACAAAGTGTTCTTCGTGTTGAAGTCCGAACAACCCATCGAGAGTGTCGCCGTATTCGACGACGATACGCCGGCTGGTCAGGACACGCTGACGGGTAAGGCCGTGAAGGGCGTGTTGACGTTCAAGAATAATCCGAAGAACGTGCAGCTTAAGGTGGCTTTGTCGTCCGTGAGTTGTGCCAACGCGCTGGCCAATCTGGAGGCCGAGCAGCCCGGATGGGACTTCGAGAAGGTGCGCACGGATGCCGAAAAGCGCTGGAACCAGATGTTGTCATGCATTGATGTGGAGAGTACTGACGAGCGCGGCAAGAAGATTTTCTACACCAGCCTTTATCACATGTTCATTGCCCCGACACTCTATGCCGACGTGAACGGAGAATTCCGCGGTCACGACGACAAAATTTATAAGGCAGATGGCTGGACCAATTATTCCACTTTCTCACTGTGGGATACGTACCGCACACTCCATCCGTTACTTACCATCATACAGCCGCAGTTGGTGCCCGACATGGTAAACTCCATGCTGAGCATCTACGACCAGCAGGGCAAGCTGCCTATCTGGCCGCTGGTGGGAGGCGAAACCAATCAGATGCCGGGCTACAGCGCCATTCCCGTCATTGCCGACGCTTATCTGAAAGGCTTCAAAGGCTTTGACTCCGAACGTGCTTTGAACGCTATGGTTGCTTCGGCTACGTACGAGAAGCAGCGCGGCGTGCCTTACGTGTTGGAAAAGGGTTGGATCCCTTGCGACAAGATGCCAGAAGCTACTTCCATCGCCATGGAGTATGCTGTAGGCGACTGGGGATTGGCCATGATGGCCCGGAAGATGGGCAAGCAGGACATCTACGATACCTTCCTGAAGCGTGGACACAATTATGAGCAATATTTCGACAAGAGCATCAACTTCATCCGTCCGAAGATGGACGACGGCAGTTGGCGTACGCCCTACGATCCCTTCCAGTCCATTCACGGTTGGGGCGACTTCTGCGAGGGCAACGGCTGGCACTATACCTTCTTCGTGCCCCAGCATCCCGAAGGCCTCATCAGCCTGATGGGCGGCGACGAACGCTTTGTGGGCAAGCTGGATTCGCTCTTTGTAGCCGAAGGCGACATGGGCGAACATGCTTCGGCCGACATCAGCGGTCTGATTGGCATGTATGCCCACGGTAACGAGCCCAGCCACCACGTGGCCTACCTCTATGCTTATGCCGGGCAGCAGTGGAAGACGGCAGAGAAAGTCAGCTACATCCAGCACAACTTCTATACCGACCAGCCCGAGGGCATTATCGGTAACGAGGACTGCGGCCAGATGTCGGCTTGGCATGTGCTTTCTGCTTTGGGCCTCTATCAAGTGAATCCGTCCAATGGTATATTCGTTTTCGGTAGTCCACGCTTTGAGAAAGTCACGATCAACCTACCGGAAGGGAAGACCTTTACCGTTGAGGCTCCGGCCGCTAGCAAGGACAACAAGTACATCCAGTCCGTACGCCTGAACGGCGAGCCATATACAAAGAGCTACATCAGTTATGAGGATATCATGAAGGGTGGTACGCTGAGCTTCGAGATGGGTAGAGAACCAAACAAGGCATTTGGTGCCGACGTAGCGGATAGACCCCATTCATTGAAAAAATAAGCACCTTATCTACCGGCAGATAGGTATTTTATCTGCTGGTAGATAATCACTTTATCCGTCGGTAGATAAATTCCTTATCCGCTAGCAGATAATCACTTTATCCGTCGGTAGATAAACTCCTTATCCGCTAGCAGATAATTACCTTATCTAATCTTAGATAGCCGCCTTGTCCGGAAGCTGATAGCCTTTTCGTCCGGAAAGGGCGGTTTTGTTATTCTTAATAATCTAATTGTCTATTAAGTTCTTATGAAAAAGAGAAAAAACATCGTTTTCATGGTTGGTGGAGCAGGAGCTTTGTTGCTACTGTCCGGCTGTTCCGATGTGCGTACAGCTTCGGAAGGGTTCCTCCGTTCCGACTACTATACCCGAGGCATCGGCGTCTATCCGGGTAGTCCCCAGGAAGACTTTTCGCCTGAGCTCCTGCCTGATGAAGACCAATACCGCAATCTGGCCCTCCTGCGTACTACGTACCAATCCTCGGCCTATGACTATAACCTGACATCGCAACTGCTGACTGACGGCATCGTGACCGACCGTGCTCCACAGTATTTCGACCTCCAGACTGCTGAAGGCAGTGTGCCCAAGCGAGAACGGGAATGGATGATAGACGGAGGTCCCTATTCGCGCAACACCGTGCGCGGCGAGGAGGCCTTTTTCCTGTTCAGCATGCACAATTATAACAAGACTATCAGTCGTGCGATTGTGACCGGTACTCTGATTTACAATGATAAGGCGGCTCAGGGGGGTTACGAAATGACGTGGGAAGCCTCGAACGATGGTACTACTTGGACGGTTCTGGCCGTGAACAAGGGAGCCGGACTGCCCGGCAAGGCTCGTTCCGGTCGAGTAGAGGTGAACGATCCCAACAAGCAGACTGGTACCGTTTCCATGCCGATGCGTCGGTTGGAGGAAACGTTCGACTTTACCAACACGGCGGCTTATGCTTCCTACCGCATCCGACTGCGGATGAAGGGTGCTTACGAGTGGACCTTCCACGAAGTGGAGTTCTCCAATGCCGACGGAGCGGTGGACCTGAAGCCCTCGCAATTCTTTACAAGTACTTGGATGAGCGCTACAGCGGGCGAGGAGTGGGTCAGTGTAGACCTGGGGTTGCATTCGGAGTTCGACAAGGTGATCCTTCACTGGGTGAACAAGGCCGTCGAGGGACGGATACAAACTTCGGACGATGCACAGACATGGGCCGATGTGGCTTCGCTGCCCGGCGGTGAGGGGCTGACGGACGAGATAGCTGTTCGGGGCAAGGCGCGCTACGTGCGTGTCTGCATGGACCGGTCGGCCGACGGCGGACGCTACATCCTGAGCGAGCTGGAGGTGATGGGACGTGGCGGATTGCTGCCCCGTGCGGCAGCCATGCCCGAGGCGGCTGGCGGACGGCTGACACTTTCGGGTGGCGGCTGGCAGTTGCAGCGCGCTTCCGAGGTGCAGGCCGGCGGTGTGGAAATTGCTTCGCCTGCCTACAAGGCCGAAGGATGGGTGACGGCTACGGTACCGGGCACGGTGCTCACTTCGTACAAGAACGTGGGAGCCTTGGCCGACCCCAACTACGCCGACAACCAGCTGATGATATCCGAATCGTTCTTCAACTCCAACTTCTGGTATCGCAACGAGTTCCAGGTGGCGCCCTCGTTCAAGCGCGACCGCATATTCCTGAACTTCGACGGCATCAACTGGAAGGCGAATGTCTACCTGAACGGAAAGCAGGTCGGTCGCCTGGAAGGAGCCTTCATTCGCGGCAAGTTCGACGTGACGGACTGCGTGAAGGAAGGTACGAACGTGCTGGCTGTAGAAATCATCAAGAACGCGCACATCGGTGCCATCAAGGAAAAGAACAAGCAGAGCACGGACTTCAACGGTGGTATTCTTGGTGCGGACAACCCCACGTTCCATGCCACCATCGGCTGGGACTGGATACCCACCATGCGCGGACGTAACATCGGTATCTGGAACGACGTCTTTCTGACGACAACCGGCAAGGTGACTGTGCAGGACCCCTACGTGCAGACCCAGTTCGCTCTGCTCGATACCACACAGGCCCGTCTGACAGCTGAGGTGGTGGTGAAGAACCATGACGGCAAAGACGTTAGCGGTGTCCTGCAAGGCAGGGTAGGCGACGTCACCTTCGAACAGCCCGTGGAGTTGAGGGCAGGTGAAGAACGGACCGTGGTGTTCGATGCCGACCGCTTCCCCCAGCTTCAGGTGAAGAATCCCCGTCTGTGGTGGCCCAACGGTTACGGTATGCCTTATTTATATGATGCCAACTTTACGTTCAAGGTGGGCGAGGAAGTATCCGATGCCCGCGACTTCAAGGTAGGTATCCGCCAGATGACGTTCAACGAAGACGGCGGTGTACTGAACCTCTACGTCAACGGACGCCGCTTCATCGGCCGTGGCGGTAACTGGGGCTTCAGCGAATCGAACCTCAACTACCGCGGACGCGAATACGAGACAGCTGTGGCCTACCATGCCGACATGAATTTCACCATGCTGCGCAACTGGGTGGGTATGATTGGCGACGAAGAACTGTATGACGCCTGCGACAAGTACGGCATCATGATCTGGCAGGACTTCTGGCTGGCCAATCCTGCCGACGGTCCCGATCCTTATTATCCCGACATGTTCATCGCCAATGCCGAAGATTATGTGAAGCGCATCCGCAGCCATGCCTCCATCGGCCTGTACTGCGGTCGTAACGAAGGCTTCCCTCCTGAGACCATCGACAAGGCTTTGCGCCGTATCGTGAAGGAAGAACATCCGGGAATGCACTACATTTCTAGTTCGGCCGACGATGTGGTGAGCGGCCACGGTCCCTACCGCATGTTGCCTGCCAAGACCTACTTCACGCTGGAGACCGGCAACGACAAGTTCCACAGCGAACGCGGTATGCCCAATGTGCTGACCTACGAAAGCTTCCTGCGCACCTATTCGCCCGAAGGCATCTGGCCGCAGTCCGACCAGTGGGGTATGCACGACTATACGTTGGAAGGAGCACAGGGTGCCACATCCTTCAACGAGATTATCGCGACCGGATACGGACAGCCCGAAAGCGCCAAAGAATTTGCCGATCTAGCTCAGTGGGTGAACTACGACGGCCATCGCAGCCTCTTCGAGTCGCGCAGCAAGAACCGCATGGGGCTGCTGATGTGGATGAGCCATTCGTGCTGGCCTTCGATGGTATGGCAGACGTACGACTACTACTTCGAGCCGACGGCGGCGTACTTCGCCATCAAAAAGGCGTCCGAGCCGCTGCACATCCAGTGGAACCCGGCCACCGACGAGGTGGAGGTGGTGAACTACCATGCCGGCCTGCGTTCCGGCCTGAAGGCCCGTGTACAGGTGCTCAACATGGATGCCACCGTGGCCTGGGAGAAGGAAGTTACGGTAGACAGCCGTGAAGACACGACCGAGAAGTGCATCAAGCTGGAATTCCCCGACGGGCTGAGCCAGGTTCATTTCATCAAGCTGGTGCTGGAAGAGAACGGGAAGGCCGTTTCCGAGAACTTCTACCACCGCAGCAAAGTGGAGAACAACTATCAGGCGCTGAAACAGCTTCCGAAAGTCTCTTTGCGTGCACAGACCCAATATGATAAGGGGGACGACGGCGAATGGAAGGCCGAAGTAACGGTGGAGAACCGTTCGGACGCCCCGGCCCTGATGGTTCGTCTGAATATTGTGGGCGACAAGGACGGTAAGCAATTCCTTCCCATTTTCTATTCCGACAACTACTTTGCCTTGTTGCCGGGCGAGACGAAGGTGGTGCGTGTGCATTGGAAAGATGTGGATACGCGTGGAAACGCTCCCCTGCTGAAGGTGTCCGGTTATAATGTAGAATAGTATGTGGTTGCAACCGATCGTTGTTTTGGCAGCCATCATTATCGGTGCCCGGCTGGGCGGCATCGGACTGGGTGTAATGGGCGGTCTGGGGTTGGCTTTGCTCTGTTTCGTCTTCGGGCTTCAGCCCACCGCCCCGCCCATCGACGTGATGCTGATGATTGTGGCCGTCATTTCGGCAGCCTCGTGTATGCAGGCTGCCGGAGGACTTGATTATATGGTGAAGTTGGCCGAGCGGATGCTGCGCAAGCATCCGTCCCGCGTCACACTGCTTAGTCCGCTTGTCACCTATCTGTTCACCTTTGTGGCGGGGACGGGGCACATCGCTTATTCTGTCCTGCCCGTGATAGCCGAAGTGGCGCGCGAGACGAAGATCCGCCCCGAGCGTCCGCTGGGCATTGCGGTCATTGCTTCGCAGCAGGCTATTACGGCCAGTCCCATCTCGGCGGCTACGGTAGCCTTGCTGGGGATGCTGGCCGGTTTCGACATCTCCCTGTTCGACATCCTGAAGATTTCCGTTCCCGCTACCTTGATAGGGGTACTGGTGGGGGCCTTCTGCTCGATGAAGGTGGGCAAGGAATTGGAGGACGATCCCGAATACCAGCGCCGTCTGAAGGAGGGCGTGATAGAAAATCGGTTGGTGGAAACCGCTTCGTCGTTCGACGTCCGTAAAGCTCGCATATCGGTGGGGATATTCCTGTTGGCCACGTTCCTGATTGTGCTGTTCGGTTCGGTCGATGCCTTGCGGCCAGTGTTCCAGTCGGACGGGAAAAATGTACCACTCGACATGCCGTCCATCATCGAAATCGTCATGCTCAGCACATCGGCCCTCATTCTGCTTGTCTGCCGGATCGACGGCATCAAGGCGGTGCAGGGAAGTATCTTCTCGGCGGGCATGCAGGCGGTGATTGCCATCTTCGGCATTGCGTGGATGGGTGATACGTTCATTGCGGGCAACCTGTCTTCACTGACTGCTTCCATCGAACACGTAGTCCAGTCCATGCCTTGGCTGTTCGGCGTGGCACTGTTCGTCATGTCCATCCTACTTTACAGTCAGGCGGCTACGATCCGGGCGGTGGTTCCGCTGGGCATTGCCTTGAGTATCTCTCCCTGGATGCTGATCGCCCTCTTTCCGGCGGTGAACGGCTATTTCTTCATCCCCAACTATCCGACGGTGGTGGCGGCCATCAATTTCGACCGGACGGGAACGACCCGCATCGGGAAATACGTCCTCAACCACTCGTTCATGATGCCGGGCCTGGTGTGTACCATCGTAAGTATCGCGGTGGGACTGTTGTTGATATGGTTGTAAATCCTTACCTTTGTGTGTATCGTTTCAATTAAGATTTGGATTATGAAAAGAAAATGTATGTGGGTGGCAGCCCTTGTGGCGGCTGCCTCTATGCAAGCACAAACGCTTGAGAAAACTACAGGTGGAATCAAATTTTCCACAGCTCAGCCCGTGCTGAACGGTGAGGTGACTTTTTATTCGCCTTCCATCGTCCGGGTCGTGAAATATCCTTCGGCAGAAATGCCTTCCAAGAAGAGTTATCCTGTTATCCTGACGCCGGGCAGGGTGGATATAACTTACCGGGAGACGGGTGATGAGGTGGTGATGCAATCGGCGTGCATGTCGGTGACGCTCAATGTGCGTACGGGACAGGTGACGTATTGCGATCTGAAGGGGAATCGGTTGCTGGCCGAGAAACCTTATGGAACCAACTTCCTGCCGCGTAAGGATGTGGAGAAGGATTCCTACACCGTGAGCCAGACCTTTATGCTTCATCCCGATGAAGTGATTTACGGCCTGGGACAGCGGCAGACGGGTGTCATGAACCATCGGAACCAGCAGATTGAGTTGCGCAATGTCAATACGAATATCTGCATTCCGTATTTCACTTCGGAAAAAGGGTATGGCGTATACTGGGATAACCCCGGACTGTCGCAGTTTAACGACACGCCTTACGAGACTTCGTTCTCTTCCCAGGTGGGATTATGCTCGGATTACTATTTCCTCTACCGCGACGGCAGCATGGACGGGGTCATCTCCGCGCTTCGCGACCTGACCGGCAAGGCTACCATGTTCCCGCTCTGGACTATGGGCTATTGGCAGTGTCGCGAACGCTACAAGAGTCCTGACGAATTGTGCAACGTGCTCGACAAGTATCGCGAACTGGGCGTGCCTCTCGATGGCATTGTGCAGGACTGGCAATATTGGGGATGTGACTCCAACTGGAATGCCATGAAGTTTATGAATCCCAGTTATATCAATAAGGTGGGCGATAAGGATTGGATGAAATACATCCCCAAAGGCCATAATGCCGATGACGAGGCTGCGCTGAGCCGGAAGCCGCGCATCAAGAGCCCGCAGGAAATGGTGGATTATGTCCACAAGAACAATGCCCATCTGATGATTTCCATTTGGGCCAGCTTCGGTCCGTGGACCGACCAGTACAAGGAACTGAAGGAGATGAACGCCTTGTTGCCTTTCGAGACGTGGCCCCTGAATTCCGGCACGACCCCTTATGACCCGTTCAATGAAAAGGCGCGCGACCTGTACTGGCGCTATCTGCGGCCGATGTATGACATGGGGATGGACGCCTGGTGGACCGATTCTACCGAACCGGACCATTTCAATGTCAAGGACAGCGACTTCGACTTGATGACGGCCGACGGTTCATTCCGTTCCGTGCACAATGCCTTCCCGTTGATGACCAACAAGGGCATCTATGAGCACCAGCGTAAAGTTTCGGACGACAAACGCCTCTTTTTGATGACACGTTCTTCGTACTTGGGGCAGCAGCACTACGGCTCGTTCAGCTGGAGCGGCGACGTGGTGTCCAACTGGCAGACCATGCGCCAGCAGATCCCCGCAGGTTTGAACTATATGCTGTGCGGCATCCCGTTCTGGACGACGGATCTGGCCGGCTTCTTCGGTTGGGAGTACAACAACGACTGGACCAATGTCGCTTACCAGGAACTGCACGTTCGCTGGTTCCAGTGGGGATGTTTTCAGCCGATGATGCGCAACCACTGCTCTTCGCCCATGCTGAACGAAATCTATCTGTTCGGAAAGGAGGGCGACTGGGCTTACGACGCGCAGAAGCGGATCATCGAGCTCCGATACCGTCTGTTGCCCTACATCTACAGCACGGCCGGCGAGGTGGTCCATCGGGATGGTGTCATGATGCGTCCGCTGGTGATGGATTTTGCGTCGGACCGCAAGGCCATCCAGCTTGACGATGAATATCTCTTCGGCCGGAGTCTGCTGGTTTGCCCCGTGACCGAACCGCTTTATACGAAGAAGGTGGAAAAGAACCGGGGAGTGGCCCTCGTGCCCGACGTGGCCAAGGCCAGCCTGCCTTTCGAGGTCTATCTGCCCGAGGGTTCCCGTTGGATTGATTTCTGGACGAACGAAATGCTGGAGGGCGGACAGGACGTGCAGCGCGAATGCCCCATCTCGCTGATACCGGTCTATGTCAAGGCCGGAAGTATTCTGCCGCTGGGGCCCGACGTGCAGTATGCCACCGAGAAGAAGTGGGACAATCTTGATATCTGTGTCTATCCCGGCGCGGACGGCGAGTTTGTCCTTTACGAAGACGAGTTCGACAACTACAATTATGAGAAAGGGATGTTCTCTACCATCCGTTTCACTTGGGACGACGCGCGGAGGGTGCTGACCATTTCCGACCGCAACGGCGAGTTCCCGCAGATGCTGAAGCGCCGCAAGTTCCGCATCACACTGATGGAGCCGGGCAAGCCTTCGGCTGAAAAGGTGCTCGGGAAGGCCGACCGCGAAGTGCGCTACTCGGGCCGCGAGATTGCGGTGCGGTTCTGAACAGAGGAAACATTTTTAATAATTTATCGATAAATGGACATGAACAAGAAACTATTCAGCATGATGCTGTCCCTCCTGTTGGGGGGCAGCATCTTTACAGGCTGTTCCGACGAGAATTCCGGCGAAGAGCTGGGCGGTGGTTCGGAAACGCAGGAGGTGACCGAAGAAATTTATTATGCCAACATGTTCGGCAAGGACGTGATGAGCACGTTCTACTACTGGTGCGACGAGATCGGCAAGGACCTCGACGCGTGGAACATCAAGACCAACACGGACCCCATCGGGACGGTAGACCGCATCCGCTACCACGAGGGGGAGAAATTCATCGACAAGTGGACCATGCTGACCGATGACATGGACTCCTTCACCAGCAGCGTGGAGGGCGTGTCGACCACCTTCGGCTGGAATCTGTCGGTGTATCTGCTTCCCCAGACCAGTAACCAGTGCGTGGCGGCCGTCAACTTTGTCCACGCCGGTACGCCGGCGGCCGAGGCGGGGCTGGACCGCGGCGACATCATCGTCGGCCTGAACGGGGGAAACCTGACGACGGAGAACTACACCGACCTCTACTATGCCTCTGCGCTGAAGGTGGACCTGGGCCGCTACGAGGCCGCCACCAACACCATCTCCCCCTTGGGCAAAAGTGTGGAGCTGACCGCCCGGACGATGTACGAGGACCCCGTCCTCTGCGACTCCATCTACGAGTTCGGCGGCAAGAAGGTGGGCTACCTGGCCTATTCCAGTTTCGACCTCCATTCCATCGAGAAGCTCGTGGAGACGGCCCGCGAGTTCAAGGCGGCGGGCATCGAGGAGCTGGTGCTCGACCTGCGCTACAACGGCGGCGGATACGTCATCACGGAGAATGTGCTGGCGTCGCTCTTCGCCCCGCAGGAGGCCGTGGACCAGAAGCTGGTGTTCGAGCAGGAGGACTACAACGACTACCTGACGGAGGAGTACCGGAAACTGGGCTACAGCCTGGAAACGCGCTTCGCCACGGAGTTTGAGTATCCGGACGGGAATGTGACGAAAAAGGTCAGCACCAAGGGCGCCAACATCGGCCTGAAGAAGGTGTACGGCCTGATCGGAAGCGGTTCGGCGTCGGCGTCGGAGGCGCTGCTGGGCGGGCTGATGCCTTACATGGACGTGCAGCTCATCGGCAGCCAGACGCACGGCAAGTATTGCACGGGCTGGATGATGGCTGCGGAGGATGCTTACAAGCTGTGCCCGAAGGCCATCGAGGACTGGGGCATCTACGTGATGGTGAGCATCTACCAGAACGCCGACGGCGAGACGCCCTGCATGCCGGACGGCATGGTGCCCGACGTGGAGGTGGAGGACATACCGCTGTTGCCCTACCGGCTGGGCGACGTCGACGAGCCGCTGCTTCGTGCGGCGCTGACTGCGGCGGGACGCACGTACGACGACGAGCCGGCTGTGCAGACCCGCGGCCTCGGCTTGCAGTTCGGCCGGATGCCGGACGTGCGCAAGCCTGTCTTCGGCCGCCGCATCCTGCTTCCGCCGGCAGCGTTGCTGGAGGGCATGCGTTGAGCCGCGGCCGAACGGGAAGAATGGAAAAGGGTGCCCCCATCGCGGATGGAGGCACCCTTTTTCGGTTTGCGCAGCCCGGGGCGCGGGGCTTACAGCGGACTGCCGCCCTCGCCGTCGTCGCCATCGCTGCCTGCATCGGGGTCAGTGGGCGTGTCGGTGCCACCGCCGTCGCCGGTGCCGGGCGAGTCGGGCAGGGGCTTGCTGGCGGTGGAGGTGCCCATCTCCTGTTCGGCCTTGTAGATGATGCCGTTCACCTTCTGGATGAAGGCGGTCACCTCGTCCGTAGGCTGAAGGACGGCGACGGCGTTCACCGTCAGGACAATCTGCTGGTAGAGGGCGTCGACCTGCGCGCGCAGCTCCTTGGTGTCGACGCTCTGCAGGGCGGCCAGCGTGGCGGCCTCTTCCTGGTTGCGGGCGTAGGCCTCCTCGAAGGCGGCGTTGGCCTGCATCAGGGCGTCCACTTCGTCGTCCATGCCCAGGGTGGCGGCGTAGGTGGCGCCGTCGCCGGTGGTCAGGACGGCGACCATGCCGTTTATCTCCGCCGTCTCCTTCTGGTAGGCGTGGTTGCCGATGCCCTTGTAGGGGGCGAGCAGCTGGCGCAGCTTTTTGGCGGCGTCGGCCTTCTCGGCGATGATGGAGGTGGTGTGGGCGTTGGTCAGGTTCATGATGACGCCCACGGCGGAGTCGCGCTGGCGGTCGGCGGCGCTGACATCGACGGTGCTCGCCATAGCGGTCTGCCGGTTGACGATGCGGCTTTCTTCTTCAATCTTCTGCGCATAGAGCGTGGCGTAGTTTTCCACGCGGAGCGCGGCGGCGGTGGCCAGGATGATGGCGTTGTTCACGTCGATGTTGAACTTGTTGTGGGCACCGAGGGTCATGTGCGTCGTGGCTAACTCTGTGATTTGTTGAACTGCCATAATGTTACATTAAATTTTAAGGTTATTAATTCAGTTAACTATGTTTTTTCTCTGTTTTGTCGTGGGCGGAGCCCGAAACTCCCGAGTTTTGCCCCGTTTACCACGGTTGTCGGGTAGAAACTCCCGAGTTTTGCCCCATTTACCACGGTTTTCGGGCGAAACTCCCGAGTTTTGCCCCGTCCACCACGGTTTTCGGGCTGAAACTCCCGAGTTTTGCCCCGTCCACCACGGTTTTCGGGCTGAAACTCCCGAGTTTTGCCCCGTCCACCACGGTTTTCGGGCTGAAACTCCCGAGTTTTGCCCCGTCCACCACGGTTTTCGGGTTGAAACTCCCGAGTTTTGCCCCGTCCACCGTGGTAGACGGCAAGAAAATCCCGATTGTCAGCCGTAAATGTAAGAATTTCTCCGATAAATCCCGCCATTTCAGGCGGAAAAATCGAGGGGCGGGCGAAAAGAGGGGCGGAAGCGGGGCTCAGATGCGCTTCTCCGCCCAGTTGCCCCGGCAGATGTAGCGGCGGCAGAAGAGCAGGATGAAGCCCGCATAGACCAGCTCCGACGTCCAGCACAGCGCCACGTCGAGACGCAGGTAGAGGATGGTGAAGGTGATGTAGGCCACGTAGATGACCAGCACCGCCAGCTCCAGACAGAGCGCCGTGCGCGTGTTGCCCGTGCCCGAGACGGCCTGGAAGTAGACGTTGGCGGGCACCAGCAGCAGGTAGGTGGAGCACATGACCCACAGCGAGGGCACCGCCGCCTGCCGCAGCTCGGGCAGGTCGGTGTAGACGCTCAGGATGACCTCCGGGAAGAGGGCGAACATCAGGGCCAGCGGCAGCACGAAGGCATAGGCCAGGCGGATGTGCTGGCGGATGGTGGAGCGCACGCTGTCGCAGTGGCCCGCCCCGATGAGGTTGCTCACCAGCGAGCCGCACGTCGAGGCGAAGGCCATCATCACCATGAACAGGATGCCGCTGACGCTGCGGATGATGTTCGTCACCGCCAGCGACCGCTCGCCCAGGTGCTCGATGTAGAGGAAGAACAGGAACCACGTGGACAGCGACAGGAAGTTCTGCAACATCGTCCAGAACGACACGTCGAGCATCCGCCGCAGCACCGCCCATTGCAGCCGCGGGATGCGGTCGAGCCCGTACTTGCGGCAGTCGATGCGGCAGCGGGTGTAGACCACGAAGAACACGAGCGACACCCCCTCGGCCAGCGACGAGCCGATGGCGGCTCCGGCGATGCCCAGCGCGGGCAGGCCCAGCTTGCCGAAGATGAGGAGGTAGTTGAACACCACGTTGCTCACGACCATGACGACCGAGTTCAGCGTCAGCGTGCGCGTCTGCGTGGTGCCCAGGAAGAAGGCGCGGAAGATGACGGCGCTGAACGAGAAGAAGGCGCCGAACACGCGCCAGTGCAGGTAGTCCGTGGCCGCCTCGTAAATCTGCGGTGAGGCGATGATGCGCTTCAGCAGCAGGGGCGAGAAGCAGTAGGACAGCAGGAACAGCACGGCGGCCAGCCCCGTCTGGAAGTAGATGCCCTGGTAGAACAGGGACCCTATCTCGCGGTATTGTCCCTCGCCGTTGCGGCGGGCGATGAGTATCTGCGTGCCGATGCTGAAGCCGAAGGCCACCATGAAGATGACCATGTAGAACACGCCGGCGATGGCCGAGGCGCCCAGCTCCACCTCGCCCACGCGGCCCAGGAAGGCGGTGTCGGTCATCCCGATCATCTGCTCCATGATCAGGCTGACGAGGATGGGGTAGGCGATGAGCCAGATTTGCTTGTTGGTATAGTGGGTGGTCGGGGTCGTTTGCATAGGGATTCTTGTTTTCGGTTGAGTCTTGAAACGGATGACGCGGACGACACGAATCAATGGGAAAGAATCAGTGTCATCCGCGTCGTCTGCGTCGGATTTGTCATCGTACCTCCGCGGAGGCACCGTTATGTACGTCTTTTACTTGCGGTTCTGCCGCTGCTTCATCAGCTCTTCCTGCTGCTTCTGCATGGCCTCCAGGCGGGCGGCGAAACCGGATGTCTTCATCTTCTTGGGGTCCTTCTTGTTGGCCTCCAGCTGGGCAAGGAGCTTCGCCTCGTTCGTTGTCTTGCGCAGTACGAGGGTGGTTGCCACACTGATCAGCGTCGACAGGAAGTAGTAGTAGTTCAGTCCCGAAGGATAGTCGTTCAGGATGAACAGGAACATGACGGGCATCAGGTAGGACATCCACTTCATGGCGGCCATCTGCGGGTTGGCACCCGTGTCCTGCTGCTGCATCATGTATTTCGTGTTCAGGATGTTCGTCACCGTCATCAGCACGCAGAACAGGCTCAGGTGGTCGCCCAGGAACGGGATGCGGAACGGGAAGGTGACGAAGGCGTCATACGTCGACAGGTCGTCGGCCCAGAGGAATCCCTGCTGGCGCAGCTCGATGGCGCTCGGGATGAACATGAACAGGGCGATGAGCACCGGCATCTGGATGAGCATCGGCAGACATCCGCCCATGGGGCTGACGCCGTACTGGCTGTAGAGGGTCATGATCTCCTGCTGCTTCTTCATGGCGTCCTCCTGCTTGGGATACTTCTGGTTGATGACGTCGATTTTCGGTTTCAGCACGCGCATCTTGGCCGATGACAGGTAAGTCTTCCACGTGGCGGGGAACACGACGGCCTTCACGATGATCGTCAGCAGGAGCAGCACCATGCCCATGCTCAGTCCCCAGCCCGACAGCCAGTCGAAGATGTTGATGATGAACCATTTGTTCACCCAGCGGAACAGCGGCCAGCCCAGGTAGACCAGCTTGTTCAGCTCCCACTCGCTGTCGCGGCCCTTGTCCAGTGCGGTCAGCGTCTTGTAGTGGTTGGGGCCGAAGTAGAAGTACATCTGCGTGGCCTCTTTTCCCGTCGGGTCGAACAGGGTATTCATCTCGGCCGAGTAGTCCTTGATGTAGCCGCTTCCCTGTGTCTCCATCTTGGAGGCCAGCTTGGCTTTCTCAAAGTTCGCGTCCGTAATGAAGACCGATGAGAAGAACTGGTTCTTGAAGGCGATCCAGTTCAGGGGCTCGGCCACTTCTTTCTCGTCGTTTTTGGCGGCCGAGAGGTAGTCCGTCCCTTCTCCGCTAACTTTGTAGGTCAGTTCGGCCAGGCGGTTCTCGTACGTATAGCCTTTCTCAATCTGGCGTGCGCGCTGCGACCACTCGATGTCGACGTGGTTGTTTCCGGCAGCCAGCAGGTTCTCCATGCCTACGGCGTGGATATTGAAATCTACCAGGTAAGAGCCTTGGCGCAGGGCGTAGTTGAAGTCGATGTAGCTGTCGGCACTGGCAGCCAGGCGCATGGTGAGGGTGCTGTCCGTGCGATTGACAGCCTTGAAGTAATAATTCTGCGTCTGGATGGTCTCCCGTTTGTTATAGAACAGGAAGTTGAGGTCGATATCGTCGCCGTTGAAGAGGGTGAGCGGTGTCTTTTTGTCCTGCTCCATGTATTCCTTGAGGGTCACGGAGAACGGCGTGCCGCCTTTGGTGCAGACAGCCAGTTCCATCACGTCGTTCTGGATGGTCACTTTTTCGTTCTGTCCTTCGAGCGCGTGGAAGAACACGGAAGTGGAGTCGTTGACGGCTTCCGCTTTCTCGTTGGCAAGGGCAGCTTCCGCTTTGGCTTTCAGGTCGGCTTCGCGTTGTTGTACCAGTGCGATGGAGTCGTAGTAGCGTTGCTGGGCTTCCAACTGCTCCTTGCTGGGGCGGCTCAAGAAACTGAATCCGACCAGAAGGATCGCTATCAGCACCAGTCCGGTAATGGTATTTTTATCCATTGGGATCTTTTCTGTTAAATATGAGTATGCTTAAGATGAATTAGTTGTTTGTCTGTTTCTTCTTTTCGTCTTCGTGATATTCGATGGCAGCTTTTACGAAAGATACAAACAGCGGATGCGGATGGAGCACGGTGCTGCTGTATTCGGGATGGAACTGCGTACCTACATACCAGCGGAGAGCGGGAATTTCTACGATTTCAACCAGGTCGGACTCCGGATTGATGCCCGTACACTTCATGCCGGCAGCTTCGTATTCGGCCTTGTACTGATTGTTGAACTCGTAGCGGTGGCGGTGGCGTTCCTGGATGTGCTCGGTGCCGTATGCTTCGTAGGCTTTGCTTCCTTTCTGCAACACGCATTCGTAGGCACCCAGACGCATGGTTCCGCCCATATTGGTGATGGACTTCTGTTCTTCCATGATGTCGATCACATTGTGCGGTGTCTTCTCGTCCATCTCGCGCGAGTTGGCATCGGCATAACCCAGTACGTCGCGGGCAAATTCGATGGCGATACATTGCATACCCAGACAGATACCGAATGTCGGGATGTTGTGCGTACGTGCATACTTGATGGCTACAAACTTGCCGTTGATGCCACGTTCGCCGAATCCTGGGCCGATGAGCACGCCCGACATGCCCTTCAGAGCCTCGGCGATGTTCTCGTCGGTCAGTTTCTCGCTGTTCACGAAGTCTACGGACACTTTGCGGTCGTTGTAGGTTCCAGCCTGCGAGAGGGCCTCGCGGATAGACTTATAGGCATCCTGCAGGTCGTATTTTCCTACCAGTGCGATGTGGATAGGCTCGGTCTTCTCTGCCTTGTGGCGGCGCTCCAGGAAGCTGCGCCAGGGGCCAAGTCCCGGAGTCTCGCCCACGGGAAGTCCCATTTTCTTCAGGATGGTCTCGTCCAGCTTCTGCTCCTGCATCAGGATGGGCACTTCGTAAATGGTCGGTGCGTCTATGCTTTGTACTACGGCATCTTCGTCTACGTTGCAGAACAGGGCGACTTTCTTACGAAGGTTCAGGCTTAGTTCATGTTCGGTACGCAACACCAGAATGTCCGGTTGGATACCGGCACTTTGCAGTTCCTTGACCGAGTGCTGGGTGGGCTTGGTCTTCAGCTCGCCGGCGGCTGCCAGATAGGGTACATAAGTCAGGTGTACACACAAGGCGTCTTTACCCAGTTCCCACTTCAGCTGTCGGATACTTTCCAGATACGGCAGCGACTCGATATCGCCCACGGTTCCGCCGATTTCGGTAATGACGAAGTCGAATTTATATTTGTTGCCCAGCAATTTCACGTTACGTTTGATTTCGTCCGTGATGTGAGGGATGATTTGGATCGTTTTGCCTAAATAATCTCCGCGGCGTTCCTTGTCGATGACACTTTTGTAGATGCGTCCCGTTGTGATATTATTGGCTTTGGTTGTCTGTATGCCCAGGAAGCGTTCGTAGTGTCCCAAGTCGAGGTCGGCCTCGTGTCCATCCACGGTTACGTAGCATTCACCGTGTTCGTACGGGTTCAGCGTACCCGGATCGATGTTGATATACGGATCAAACTTTTGGATGGTTACTTTATAACCTCTTGCTTGCAGCAATTTTCCGATGGAAGACGAAATGATTCCTTTGCCTAAAGAAGAGGCAACACCACCGGTGACGAAAATATACTTTGTTTCTCCCACAATTATATAGGTTTTAATATGTTAGATCGATTATCTTCAAAAGGTCTGCGACCTTATTCACATTTTAAGCTGCAAAATTACAAAAAAAAGAAGAGGAAGTAAATATTTTAAGCTAAATTTGTGCCCGATTCATGGATTTTAGGGCTTTATGAATTTTATGAGTTTTATGAAGAATAGAAATGTCTGCGTCGTGGCGATGCTGTCGATGATGTCCCTGTCGCTTTCGGCGCAAGTCTCTGTGACACAAAACGAATGGTCCGCCTCTTCGCGGGTAGTGGATACGCTTGTTCAGGGCAGAGCTCAGGAACAGGATACCTTGATTTCGCTTGTACCTGTTGTCCGGCTGAACTCTTTGGAGACGGATTCTTTGCAGAACGAAGCAGAACAGGCTGTTATCTCCATGCAGGCCGATTCCTTGAAGGTCGATTCTTTGTCATTGGCAGTTGTGCAGGCTGATACGGTGCGGCAGGACACGGTGCGTCAAGAGATCATTCCTCAGGAAGTAACAACGGAGAAAAAGAAGAAAGAAGAGAAGAGCAAGAAAAAACAACCCCAATTATCGGAACTTCTTTCCCGCTATTGTGTTCTCAAGTTAAAACCTGTAGAGGGTACTTCGGAGATGGCATTGGATACAGTGTCTATCTTGTATGAAAAGAATCTGGGCGTCTTGTATTACCTGAACGATCCGGCTACCCCTGAGCGTTATATTGCGCCCGATCCCAAATACTTCCGCATGTTTTTGCCCTTTACGTTCTATTACGCACCGATGGCACAGATTTCTCAGCTGACGTGGAAGCCTTCGTTGTGGAATGATTCGGTGACCGTCTCTACTCCTGAGCCGCTTTCATTCGATCCGCAACCTTTCAGGGCCATAGAGCAAACAAACGAGATAGTGAACCGTACTCTGCTTGCCGCCTATCCCTACTGTTCGAAACAGGTGGTACTGACAGAAGATGAAGTGATGTTGGGGCCCAGTTACAGTGACGATATTCAGAAAGAAGCTTCTTCTAAACCTTCAGTAACGAAGCTGATTAAAAAGAAACATATCGATATAAACGAAGAGGCAGGAGTCATCATCCGAAAGCCTAATTGGTGGATAACTTCAGGAAGTGGTTCGTTACAGTTCTCTCAAAATAGCATTTCGAAGAACTGGTACAAGGGAGGTGAAAGTTCGAACGCTGTATTGATCAATCTCCTGCTAAAGGCCAATTACAATGATCATGTGCGCGTAGAGTGGGAAAATCTGTTGGAGATTAAGACTAATGTAAACTCGGCACCTTCGGATACATGTCACAACTTCCTGGTAACCAGCGACCAACTTCGCTTGTATAGCAAGATGGGTATTAAGGCTTTTTCCAAGTGGTATTATACTATTTCTACCGAACTGAAAACGCAGATACTTAATTCATATGGGAAAAACAGCATGGACCTGAAAGCAGCCTTCCTGGCTCCGTTCGATTGGTCGACCAGCCTTGGTATGGACTATAAGTTGGAAAAGTCGAAGTATAAATTGTCTGTCTTCCTGGCACCTTTAACTTATACGATGCGTTACATTGGCAATAAGAAAGTAAGCGAGACCAGTTATGGCTTGGACGAAGGTTCTAGAGTGAAACATAATTTTGGTTCGCAGGTTCAGACGAATTTTGAGTGGACTATCATTCCTTCCATTAAATGGAAGACCCGTCTTGATTACTTGACGAGTTATGAATGGATTCGTGCAGAATGGGAAAACGATATCAATTTTATTCTGACTCGGTTCTTATCAGCAAAACTGTATGTACTGGCCCGTTTCGATGACGGTACAAAACCTACGGTCGGTGATAATTATTTGCAGGCTACCGAGACGCTTGGTTTTGGTTTTAGTTACTCATGGTAAACAAGAAGCATTTACATTAATCGGTTTTATCAGAATAATTGATGGGGTATCGTGAAAGCTTGAAGGTATTTCCTCATTTTTGATACCTCGGTTACATTCAATAGAAAGCAATGCTTTGCGATGAAGAAAACGATGTTTTTCTTCCTGCAAAGCATTGCTTTTTTATTTGTGGCTCTTTTTACTTTCTTTGAAAGAGTGATTTCCTCTATTTCTGCCAAGTCCTTCTTTAGCTTTGTAAAGTCCCTCTTTAGCATTCTAAAGTGGCACTTTACGCGGCTAAAGTAGATGTTTGCAAACACCATGTTCGCAATTTCATTTTTTTCAATAGGTTTTCATCGGAAGTGAATTAGGGTATTATAGACTTCTATTTGTGGAAAATTGAACACATGTGAATGGTAGTTTATCTCTATTTTTGCGGCGAAGTTTTAAACAGGATAGTTTACGATTAAAGACAAAAGAAGCCTTATATGGCTTTTTGAAAGGATTTTGCAGACTAAATCTAGATTTGTATAGGCTTTGTAAGGTAGATGAAAGCTATTATTTCTGTAAACTATTTATGGATTTGAATAGTAAAAAATGTTGCATTGTTTAATCCTGAGGAAATAAATTGGAGAATGAAACCTGTACTTATGAGATGGGACGTGCTCCTTATATGGAGGCAAGCGCAGGAATCGAAAATATTTTTAATTTCCTGCGCATAGATTATGTCTGGCGATTAAATTATCGTAACCATCCAGATATTCAGAAGAGTGGAATACGAATGACAATGGCATTGTCTTTCTGAAGCCTTACCGGGTGTTCGTTCAGCCCGTCGAACAGTTCGAAAGCTTCTCCGAGCGTTGGGATAGCCCGTCGAACAGTTCGAAAGCTTCTCCGAGCGTTGGGACAGCCCGTCGAACAGTTCGAAAGCTTCTCCGAGCGTTGGGACAGCCCGTCGAACAGTTCGAAAGCTTCTCCGAGCGTTGGGACAGCCCGTCGAACAGTTCGAAAGCTTCTCCGAGCGTTGGGACAGCCCGTCGAACAGTTCGAAAGCTTCTCCGAGCGTTGGGACAGCCCGTCGAACAGTTCGAAAGTCTCTCCGCACGTTGGGACGGTCCGTCGAACTGTTCGACAGCTTCTCCGCACGTTGGGGCGGTCCGTCGAACTGCTCGACGGACGTGCGTGCATGTATGTTTCGGTGTGGAAATTCTCCCGACGGTTCGTGAGCGGACGTCATGATTATCCCTTTGCCTCTTGATAGAGGAAACGCTTGATGCTCTTCTTTGCCGTCTTTTCGAATTCTTCAAAGTGGATTTTGACTTTGGTTATCTGGCAGTAGGCGGGGAGCTGCTGGTTCAATTCAATGCGGTTTTGTTCCATAGCTTCTTCCACGTCCGATTGCTGCAAGCCACGCGCGAAAGCTTCGTCAAAGTCTGGATAGATAAGTGCGACTAACTTGTCTTTTTGTAAGACAATGAGTGACTCGGATACATAGGGCATGTTGTTCAGTCGGCTTTCGATTTCTTCTGGATAAATGTTTTGTCCGCTGGCGGTCAAGAGCATGTTTTTGCTGCGTCCGCGGACGGTAACATTACCTTCTGCATCCATTGTAGCCAAGTCGCCAGTATGAAGCCAGCCGTTTACATCGATAATTTGTGCGGTCGCTTCCGGATTTTTGTAATAACCTAACATCAGATTTTCGCCACGGCAGATGATTTCGCCTGCACGGTTGGCTGGATCGGGTGAGTCGATGCGTACTTCCATACGTGAAGCAGCTTTGCCACAAGAAGCTAATTTCAAGTCTTGCCAGCGACTCGAACAAATAATAGGGCCACATTCCGTCATACCGTATGCAATGGTATAGGGGAAGCCGATTTGCTTGAGGAAACGCTCTACGTCGGCATTGAAAGGGGCACCTCCAATGATGATATCATTGAACTCACCTCCAAAGATTTCCATAGCAGCTTTGCATGCAGATGCTTTTATCTTGTCGTTTACCAGAGGAACATGCAACAGCAGTTTGCCGATTGTATTGTCCAAGCGTGGTAGGATGTTTTTCTTAATGATTTTCTCAACAATAAGAGGCACACACGAGATGAGTCGCGGACGTATTTCGGCAAATGATTGGGCTATGATTTTAGGTGATGGCATGCGCGTTAGGAAATAGAGATGTGCTCCTTGACAAATGCCATAAAGAAAGTCGTAGACCATGCCGAATACATGTCCCAAAGGAAGCATGGATACGATACGGTCACCAGGCTGAATGGGACGCATCTCATAACAGTAATCTACATTGGAACGGATACTGCGGTAGGGAAGCATGACACCTTTGGAATAGCCTGTAGTTCCGGAGGTATAGTTGATGATGGCCAGCTCTTCCGGAGATTCTTCTTTGCGGTAACGGACATGTTCTGGACGGAAATTCTTCGGATAGCGTTGCCCATAGATGGCATTACGGTTATCAAAAGCTTCTGTTAGTCGTTCATCACGTGAAACTACTGGTGTGAAATCGGTCAGAAGTACAACACCGATAAGGTTAGGCATGCGGTCCTCATTCAGATTTTCCCAGGCTTGATCGCCTACAAAAAGCAGTTTAGCTTCAGAGTGGTTTACGATGTTGTGGATATTGTCTGCCTTGAATTCGTGCAAAATAGGAACGATAACGGCTCCGTAAGTAATGGTTGCCAAAAAAGTAACAGCCCAATGAGCACTGTTGCGTCCGCAGACTGCAATCTTGTCACCGGGCTTGATACCTGCCCTTTCCAACACGATGTGGAATTTGGCTATTTTTCTTGCAACATCCTTATATTGTAGGGTCGCTCCGTTATAATCGGTCAGGGCATTACGATCCCAATTTCGGGCGATGCTCTGTTCGATATACCCGATGAAGCTTTTTTTTGATTCCATTGGTCCTATTTTGCGCGTTTATTTAAAAACTGTGCAAAGATAGGGCTTCTGGTTATCTCCTGCAAGCAGTTTTTGTTATTTTATTGGTCTACGTAATTTTGATGGTGGTCTTAATTACTTATTTTCTGGTCTTTTCGGAAATGAGAAGTAATTTGTCTCCTTCCTGAAGTTTCAATGATCCGTTTGGTATTAGGTATTCATCATTCCGCTTTACAATCATTACCAGAGTCCCTTGAGGCAAGTTCATATCTTTCAGGGTAGAAGCTTTAGCGAGGATTTCAGTTGTGATAGTCATGTCGTGAAGGTCGGAGCCTATTTCTTCGGGTAATTCTACACCAAATTCATTGCCAGTTTTGGGTTGCGGCATGGAAAGGCCCAGCATACGTGATAGAGAGGTGATCGTTGTTCCTTGGACAATCAGTGACAGAATGGTAATGAAGAATACGATATTAAAGATGCTATTTGCTCCGGGTATTTCAGCTACAACGGGATAAGTGGCAAAGATAATAGGTACAGCTCCACGCAGGCCTACCCAAGATACAAAAAGACGTGACTTTTGAGTTATTTTTTTTCCAAAAGGCAATAAACTGATATACACGCTGAGAGGACGTCCTACGAGAACCATGAATACGCCGATGAGCAGGGCTACGGCTGCTACTTCGAGCATCTCGTGAGGATTTACCAATAAACCCAGGCAAAGGAACATAATAATCTGGAAAAGCCAGGTCAGACCGTCCATAAAGGTATTGATTTCTTTGCGATTGGCAATTTTATGGTTACCAACCATCATGCCTGCCAAATAAACGGCTAAATACCCGTTTCCGTTCAGGAGGCTGGTCGTAGAAAAAGTGAAGAAGATGAAAGCTAACAATAGAATAGGGTAGAGGGCAGGATTGTCGATATTGAGCTTATTCAGCATGATGATGGCTAGTTTCCCAAACAGGTAACCTGCTGCCACTCCGACAACAAACTGTACGATGAAAGACCCTGCTATCTGTAACCATCCCATTCCTCCCATCTGGGCCAGTTGGACGAGAACAATAGTCAGCATGTAGGCCATCGGATCATTACTTCCGCTTTCTAGTTCGAGCATAGGTCGTAAATTGTACTTCAAATTGATCTTTTGTGATCTCAGAATGGAAAAGACGGAAGCGGAATCGGTAGACGACATGGTGGCCGCCAGTAATAATGATGGGATGAGCGAAAAATGGATATTGGTCCAACTCATACCTGAAAGCCACCAGATAAAAAGGCCTGTAAATAAAGTGGTAAAAAGTACGCCTACCGTTGAAAGCATGATACCAGGAGCTAGTACCGGCCTGATGTCGCTGAATTTGGTATCCATACCACCCGTAAACAGGATGATGCTGAGGGCGACCATGCCGATGAATTGGGCTGCCTTCATATTGTAGAATTGAATACCCAATCCGTCGCTTCCGAAAAGCATACCTACTACTAAAAATAGTAGTAAAGTAGGGACACCAAAACGATAGCCGGTCTTTCCAGCCAATATACTGACAAAAAGCAGGATAGAACCTGCGAGTAGGATATTTTCAGGAGTAAAAAGCATAATGTTGAATCTTTTGGATTTGTTTATGATTTAATTGAATTTAAGTACAAATGTAGTTTCTTTTCCGTCACTTTTTAAAGTGAGGCTACCTCCCGACAAACGCATGATCTGACGTGAGATACTTAATCCTACACCACTACCTTCTTCGCGTGTGGTGAAGAAAGGTACAAAAATGTGGCTTTCTACGTCGGGTGGGATAGGTGGTCCGTTGTTCTTTATTTCGATGACGACGGCTTCTTCTTCGTTGCAGTAGGCATGGATGCGGATGTATTTCTCTTTTTTATCTTTATTTTCGCTTTCGATAGCCTGTACTGCGTTTTTCAAAAGATTGGTCATTACTTGAGAAATCAGATTCTCATCTGCATACAGGATAAGGTCATCAGGAGTGATTTCTGTTAGAAAGGCAATACTGGAGTTTGGATACTGATGGCGGGCCAGGTTAATCATACGTTTGGTGAAATCCTTTACATAGAACAATCCTGGTATTGGTGACGGAATGTGTGTGAACTGCCGGTAGGATTCAACAAAAGTCAACAGGCTCTGACCTGTGGCACGAATGGTCTGAAGTCCGCCTTGTAGTTCGTCGCGATTGATTTCTTTTTCATTCTTGGTAAGTTGCAATAGAGTTTCGCTCAGGGAAGTAATGGGGGTGACAGAGTTCATGATTTCGTGTGTCAGTACTCTGGTGAGTTTGTTCCACGAGTCCATTTCTTTTTCATCCAGTTCATTATGGATATCGTTTAAGGCCAGTATGCGGAGATGATCTCCATGAAGTACAATTTCGCTAACGTGTACAGCTAAATTTTTTGTTCCTCTTTCGTTGCAGATGGGGACTTGTAGTTTATTACCTGCATGGCAATCTTTCAACAGGCTGGCCAGCTTTTTGTCAATGCGTTCCAGTTGGATAATGTGAGTCAGTACGTCCGTACCTAACAGTCGTAAGGCGCCATTGTTTTTTTGGCAGATGACACCTTTATCATTGAGCACAATGATGCCTGTATCTACGCAATTTAATATTAGTTCATAATATTTTTCTTGTTGAGCAGTTTCTGTCTTAACTTGATATAAAATTTGGGCAACCCGATTGATAGCATGGTTTACGAGCCGACTGTCGGGGGTACCGTTATCTTCTGCGAAGTGAATAGATGTATCATTGTTTTCAATGGCATCAAGAAGGAAGAGTACTTTTCGGGCATGTTGTTTATATAACAGCAATTGCCAGTATAGCACTACAGGCAACAGAGCGGTTAGGAAGAGGGCTAAAAGGAATTTGCTTTCCGATAGCTGTAGTCCGGAAGTGGCAATGAGACAGACAGCCCATGCAAATCCTGCCGCAAGTGCTGTTACAAGGCTGACGGTTGTGCGAAAAGAATAATATTGGGAAAGGTTGCGGAAACTCATGATTTCTGTTTGGAATTAAAGTCCGTATCTTTTCATCTTGTTATATAAGGTTTGTCGGCTAATGCCCAAACTGGCTGCTACAGCTGATAGATTACCTTCACAATTTTGTAATGCCTTCGCTATCATTTGTCGCTCCATTGCCTCCAGCGTAGAGACTTGGGGAAGTTCCATGGTTGTCCGAGCTGGCGAATGTGCTAACTGAAAGCAATCAGTCGTCAGGGTAGTGCCGTCGCAAATGATGACTGCCTTTTCGATGGTGTGTTCCAATTCACGGATGTTGCCATACCATGGATGCTTTAAGAGCTTTTCGCATGAATCGTCAGGCAGTTTAAGCGATTTTTTGTGATATTGTTGACAAAAACGGCAGATAAATTGTTCAGCAAGAGGCAGAATATCTTCTGTTCGTTGACGTAGAGGTGGTATTTCCAGATGGATCGTGTTTATGCGGTAAAGCAAGTCTTCACGAAATTCACCTCGTTTTACCATATCGGGTAGGTTGCGGTTAGTTGCGCAAATTAGGCGTATATTGACGGGAATGGGCAGATTGCTTCCTACTTTGACAACGGCTTTCTGTTGGATGGCTGTAAGCAATTTGGCTTGCAGATGGAAAGGCAGATTACCTATTTCGTCAAGAAATAAGGAACTGTCGTTAGCAGCTTCAAATTTGCCTGTACGCTCATTCCGTGCGTCAGTAAAAGCTCCTTTTACATGACCGAAAAGCTCGCTTTCAAACAATGTTTCCGTCAAAGCACCCATATCTACAGTGATCATCTCGTGATGACGGCGCGATGAAAGATGGTGTATTTCTCGTGCAAGCATTTCTTTTCCTGTACCATTCTCACCGGTTATCAGTACATTGGCATCGGTGTCTGCTATTTTTTCTACAAGATGTCTCAGGCGGTTCATGGCAGCACTTTCCCCCCAATACATCGGCATCCTTTCTTGTTTTACCTGTAGTCTCTCGGAAGGTATGGCAGCTGCAAGCAAGGTCTCAATCAGTTTATCGTTATCCCATGGCTTTACCACAAAGTCCGTAGCTCCTTCCTTGATTCCGCGTACGGCTAGGCTGATGTCTGCGTAGGCTGTAAACAGTACTACAGGAATATACGGTTTCATTTTCTTTATTTCATGCAGCCAGTAGAGGCCTTCATTGCCGTTGTTGATTCCTGCCTTAAAGTTCATGTCGAGTAGTATGACTTGCCAATCTGTAGTGTTTAGGCATGTCGGTAGAGTGGCAGGTGAGGAGAGGGCTTCTATGCGGTCGAAGTGAGGCTTTAGCAGCAATTGCAAAGCGTCGCGTACGCCGCGGTTGTCGTCTATAATGAGTATGTTTCCGGCTTTTTTCATCTTGATTTTCGCAATGCTTGTCAGTTTTAGCAGGCAAATATACGTTTTTTTTGTGGATAATCCTTTTGCAATTAGATTTCTGATTAGGGTAAACAAAATGATTTTGTCTTAGATTGTTTTTTTCGTCTGTTTCTTACCGGCTGTTACAGTTTTTTTGTATTTTTGGGCAATAAAAGACTGAAACTTTTAAAAAACATACATATTATGATGACACCACAAGACAAAGAGATGCTTGAAAAAAAGGGCATCAGTGAAAAACAAATTGAAGAACAGTTGGCTTGCTTCGAAAAGGGATTTCCTTATCTGAAACTGGCTGCTGCGGCTTCTGTAGAGAACGGAATCTTTGCTCCTGCTATCGATGAACAGAAAAAGTATTTAGACGCATGGGATGCTTACATGCAGACAGACAAGACGGTTGTGAAGTTTGTTCCTGCTTCTGGAGCTGCCAGTCGTATGTTTAAGAACTTATTCGAATTTTTGGGAGCTGAATATGATATGCCGCAGACGTCTTTTGAAAAGACTTTTTTTGAGAAAATCGAAAAGTTTGCATTCTATGCTGATTTGGAAGAAGCCTGTCTGAAGACGACTGGTAAGAAAATAGCTGAACTGACAGGTGAAGGAAATTACAAGGCTGTAGTTGCTGCTTTGTTGGAATCTGCCGGATTGAATTATGGCGCTCTTCCCAAAGGTTTGCTGAAATTCCATAAATACGAAGACGGTAATCGTACTCCAGTTGAAGAACATCTGGTAGAAGGGGCTCTTTATGCGGCTAATAAGAATGGAAAAGTGAACGTACATTTTACGGTATCACCCGAACATCGTGCACTGTTCAAGGAACTTGTTGATAAAAAGGCTGCTGCTTATGCCAAAAAATATGGTGTAGATTATAATATTAGTTTTTCCGAACAAAAGCCCAGCACAGATACTATTGCTGCAGATATGGAGAACAAACCTTTCCGTGATAATGGGAAACTCCTTTTCCGTCCGGGAGGTCACGGGGCATTGATCGAGAACTTGAATGACTTGGATGCAGATATTGTCTTCATCAAGAATATCGACAATGTAGTACCCGACAAGTTGAAGGGTGATACCGTATTATATAAGAAGCTGATAGCCGGTGTATTGGTTGCTTTACAGCAAAAGGCATTTGCCTATCTGCAGTTGCTCGACAGTGGAAAATATTCTCACGAACAAGTTCTTGAGATGCTTCAATTCCTCCAGAAAAAACTTCATTGTAAGAATCCGGAGGTGAAGAATTTTGAGGATTCTGAGCTGGCTATCTATCTGAAAAAGAAACTCAACCGACCGATGCGTGTATGCGGTATGGTAAAGAATGTGGGTGAACCGGGTGGTGGACCGTTCCTGGCTTACAATAGCGACGGAACCATTTCATTGCAGATTTTGGAGAGTTCTCAGATAGACATGAAAGATCCTGAGAAGAAAGAAATGTTCGAAAAAGGGACGCACTTCAATCCTGTTGATCTGGTTTGTGCAGTACGCGATTATAAAGGAAACAAGTTCGACCTGACGAAATATGTGGATAAGGCGACTGGTTTTATTTCATATAAGTCGAAGAATGGAAAAGAACTGAAGGCTCTCGAACTTCCAGGTTTGTGGAACGGTGCTATGAGCGATTGGAATACCATATTTGTAGAAGTTCCTTTAAGTACATTTAATCCTGTGAAGACTGTAAACGATTTGCTGAGAGAACAGCATCAATAAAAGAGTGTTGAATTTGAAAATTTCAGAGGCTGTTTCAGAGCAAAAGAAAGAGACAAATTATCTGTCTCAATATCTCTTTTGTTTTGAAACATCCTCTTTGTTATTACAAAAGATATATTTAAAAGACAGATTGCAATGAAGAAGATTTTGTTATTAGGTTCTGGTGAACTGGGTAAAGAATTTGTTATCTCAGCTCAACGAAAAGGACAGTATATCATAGCTTGCGATTCGTATGCTGGTGCACCTGCTATGCAGGTAGCAGATGAATGTGAAGTGTTCAGCATGCTTGATGGCGATGCTTTGGAACGTGTTGTGCGTAAACATCATCCCGATATCATCGTACCGGAGATTGAGGCTATTCGTACCGAGCGTCTTTATGATTTCGAGAAAGAAGGAATTCAGGTCGTTCCGAGTGCGCGTGCAGTGAACTTTACAATGAACCGTAAAGCCATTCGCGACTTAGCAGCCAAGGAGTTAGGGCTGAAAACGGCAAAATATTTTTATGCAAAATCGCTCGACGAATTGAAGGAAGCTGCTGCTCAGATTGGTTTCCCTTGTGTAGTAAAACCGTTGATGTCTTCATCGGGAAAGGGGCAGTCACTTGTAAAGAGTGCAGACGAATTGGAACATGCCTGGGAATATGGTTGCAACGGAAGCCGTGGTGATATCAAGGAACTGATTATTGAAGAATTTATTAAGTTTGACAGTGAGATAACGTTGCTTACTGTAACTCAAAAAAATGGTCCTACGTTGTTCTGTCCGCCTATAGGTCATGTACAGAAAGGTGGAGATTACCGTGAAAGTTTCCAGCCTGCCCATATCGATCCGGCTCACTTGAAAGAGGCGCAGGACATGGCAGAAAAAGTGACACGTGCGTTGACGGGCGCAGGCCTGTGGGGAGTAGAATTCTTTTTGAGTCACGAAAATGGTGTCTATTTCTCAGAGCTCTCGCCGCGTCCGCATGATACAGGTATGGTGACATTGGCCGGAACACAGAACCTGAATGAGTTCGAACTGCACCTGCGTGCTGTCTTGGGACTTCCTATTCCTGGCATCAAGCAAGAACGAATGGGAGCCAGTGCGGTTATCCTTTCGCCGATTGCCAGCCAGGAACGCCCAAAATACCGAGGAATGGAAGCTGTGACTGAGGCAGAGGATACTTATCTTCGTATTTTTGGTAAGCCTACTACTCGTGTCAATCGCCGTATGGGTGTGGTATTGTGTTATGCGCCTTTAGGCAGTGACCTCGATGCCCTGCGTGATAAGGCCAAAGCGTTGGCTGCCAAGGTAGAAGTCTATTGATAAGAGCACCCGTTTGCATAAAAATGGCACACTGATCTGAGCAATGATTTCTCGGAATCAGGGTGCCATTTTTATTTTTTGTTGTACGTTCATTTCAATGTAAGCCTGAACACCTGGCTTTCTGTACCGAAGTCTGCATCGGGTAGAGAACTGCCGGGAGCGAACAGTCCGTAAACCGACGATCCGGAACCACTCATCGATGCATAAACAGCCCCCAGCCGATAGAGTTTCGCCTTGATATCACCGATAGTGGGGAATTGTGGGAATACATTTTCTTCGAAATTATTAATCATATAGTCTTTCCATTTTTCTATGGGTAGCTTTATGATGTCTTTCAGGTTATGTGCTGGATGTCGTGGACAGATGCGGGCAAAAGCGTTGCGTGTAGAAACAAAGACATTCGGTTTCACCAGCAGCAATTGCCAGCCTGCCAACGATAGCTCGACAGGTGAAAAGATATTTCCGATACCTTCCGCATACGTCGGCTGGTTACGGATAAAGAAAGCGCAGTCTGCACCCAGGCGGGCGGCATATTCCTCCAGACAGTCCTCTGTCAGATGTAAGTTATAGGTCCCGTTTAGCAGTTTCAGCATAAAGGCCGCATCAGCCGAACCACCTCCCAGCCCGGCTCCCGAGGGAATGTGTTTATGCAGATAGATATCTACGGGAGGCAAGTCACAACCTTCATCTTGTAGTAATTTATAAGCTTTCACAACCAGATTTTTTTCTATATCTCCTTCGATTGACAGTCCGCTTTGTGTAAGCGAATATTTCCCTTCACCTTCATGGCGGGTGCATACTTCCAAAGCGTCTTCTAGCGGGATGGGATAGAAAATGGTTTCCAGATTGTGATATCCATCAGGTCTTTTTTCAGTAATGTTCAAACCCAAATTTATTTTAGCATTCGGAAAGGTGATCATACTTGTTTTAAGTTAGTGGTTGTTCGCACAAATGTAACAATAAACCGGCAAACCACCGCACAAAGGTTTTATAAAAAGACGGGGATGAGGAGATAGAGTATGGAGAATTTCATGTATCTTTGTTTTCCCTTTATGTTAAAAGCAACAAGGGAAAAAGAAATACATTTAATTAAACCGCTATAATTCAAGACCGTGGCAGAACAGAAACGAAACATACGCACATCGAGAAGCAAGACGCCGCAGCCGGTGACCGACTACGGGCGCATTCAGCCCCAAGCTCCCGAACTGGAGGAAGCTGTACTGGGTGCACTGATGATAGAAAAAGATGCCTATTCACTGGTAGGCGAGATACTGAGGCCGGAATCTTTTTATGAACACCGCCATCAGCTGATTTATGCTGCCATTACCGACCTGGCTGTCAATCAGAAGCCTGTGGATATTCTCACCGTCAAGGATCAGCTTTCCAAGCGGGGAGAATTGGAAGAGGTGGGTGGCCCTTTCTACTTGGCACAACTCAGCAGCAAGGTGGCTTCGTCGGCTCATATTGAATACCATGCCCGCATCATTGCTCAAAAAGCTTTGGCTCGTGAATTAATTACTTTCACCAGCAATATCCAGACGAAGGCTTTTGATGAAACGATCGATGTGGACGACTTGATGCAGGAGGCTGAAGGAAAGCTCTTCGAAATCTCCCAGCAGAACATGAAGAAAGATTATACGCAAATCAATCCCGTCATTTCCGAGGCCTATCAGTTGATACAGAAGGCGGCTGCGCGTACAGACGGTTTGAGTGGATTGGAAAGCGGATTTACCAAATTGGATAAGATGACTTCCGGATGGCAGAACTCCGACCTCATCATCATTGCTGCCCGTCCGGCTATGGGTAAGACAGCTTTCGTACTGTCTATGGCTAAGAATATTGCCGTGAACTTTCACAATCCCGTCGCACTGTTTTCGCTCGAAATGAGTAATGTGCAGCTCGTTAATCGTCTGATATCGAACGTCTGCGAAATACCAAGCGAGAAAATTAAGAGCGGACAGTTGGCTGATTACGAGTGGCAACAATTGGATTATAAACTGCGTGATTTGCTGGACGCTCCGCTATACGTGGATGATACGCCTTCACTCTCTGTTTTCGAACTGCGTACCAAGGCACGCCGACTGGTGCGCGAGCACGGGGTGAAGCTCATTATCATCGACTACCTGCAATTGATGAATGCCAGCGGTATGTCCTTCGGTAGCCGTCAGGAAGAGGTCAGCACCATTTCTCGTTCGTTGAAGGGATTGGCCAAGGAGCTGAACATCCCCATCATCGCCCTGTCGCAGTTGAATCGTGGTGTAGAAAATCGTGAAGGAGAGGAAGGCAAGCGTCCGCAGCTGAGCGACCTGCGTGAGTCTGGTGCCATCGAGCAGGATGCCGATATGGTATGTTTTATCCATCGTCCCGAATATTATAAGATTTATACTTCGGCCGACGGTACAGACTTGCGTGGTATGGCCGAAATCATTATAGCCAAGCACCGTAATGGTGCTGTCGGCGATGTTCGCCTGCGTTTTATCGGTCAGTATACCCGCTTCCAGAATCCGGAGGACGATTTGGTAATACCACCTCCGGGCGAAGGTGGAGGAACAACTTTCGGCTCTCGCATGAATGCACCTATTGGTAGTACGGCTACCCCTCCTCCTCCCACTGAAGCTGATTTCAATCCTTTCGGCGGGGTAGGTATGGATGGCCCCGTCCCGTTCTGACGACTGATGGCATGCCAGAAGAAACGTACCAGGCTATTACCCGCTCCGTACCATCTCCGTATTTTCTCCCTGTAAAGGTACCTGTAAACGGAGTTAATACGGAGCAGGTACGGAGCGGGTTATTTGTTTGCATGGTTTTGCATGGTAAAAATAGGGATTGAACTTTTTAAAGCTGGTAGTCAGGCAAAGGTGAACGATCGCTATAGAGATTTTACTGTATCATTCGCAGTACTCGTACGCCTGTCCAATTTTTGTTGTGACGGAACATTTGTGCAAAGGAGCCTTCGGACAAAACGACCTGTTTGCTGCTGGAAGATGCATGGAGCAATTTCAGTTGTCCGTCGCGGTAGCAGGCAAAGCCGAGATGAACAACATCCAGCCCGGTGATGTTGGTCGTGATGCAGAAGATATCACCGTCCTTGATCCAAGGAAGACTTTCGTTGGAAATTTTTTCTTTAGGGAGATAGTGAAAGGATCCTACGGATAGTTTCCTTTCGACATCTTTCATCTTTTTCACATTTTCAGGAGAGTCCTTCAGATGTCGGTAGGCGTTTGGATGGGTGGACATGAATGAAAGCTTCAGTGGAACAGTATCCGTGCTATTCATTGCTGTAATGTCCTCGATAAAGCCGTTCTGTACGCCGCTTTCTACCCATTCGGCTATGTAGTGCAGGCGTGAAGTATAGCCGTCAATGCGTCCGTCGCGATAGCGGATGCGCTTCAGGTAATCTTCCATTGCTCCACCGCGGACTGTGGCCAGCGACTGGGCTAATACATATTCTACGAATGTAGTGCAATCTACTTCTTCAAGATTCACAACTAACTGTTCTTCGTCGTTTATTTCCAATGTGTGAGCTACATAGGGCTTGCCCAGATAGGTAAGGGCATTGTGCAATATAAGCTGACAGCCGGGCTCTTGAGCACCGGCTGTCAGGGATAAAGAGGCTGCCGTTAGCAGCAGTATAAGGATCGATAGTTTCATTATCATTCAAATTTAAGTCCTTCGCGCAACCATTTTTCCAGTTCGCCTGTCCATTGGCGTTTGTAAGTGAACGCGTCGCGGAACCCCCAGCCGTGGCCACCGGTAGGATAGACATGCAATGTAGCCGGAACCTGATGTTGGAGCAAGGCTTCAAAGTAATGGATGCCATTGGCTGGAGGTACGGCTCCATCGTCAGCCGAGAGCATGATGAAGGCTTGGGGGGTGTGTGCGTTTACTTGTTTCTCCAGCGTGTATTTATCCTCCAATTCTTGCGAAGGATTGTTGCCCAGCAGGTTTTGGCGGGAGCCTCCGTGGGTCACGCCGGGTACCATCGAGATGACCGGATAGAACAATACTTGAAAGTCGGGGCGCGTCTCGTTACTGCTGTATAGAGTAGCTAACGAGGCTGCCAAATGGCCGCCGGCCGAGGCCCCCATGATTCCGATGCGGTCCGGTCGGATGTTCCATTCCTTGGCATGTTGGCGAACAAGGCGGATGGCTTGCTCGGCGTCGCTCAGCGGTACTTCATAATGGCCGTTCGGCATGCGGTATTTCAGTACAATATAAGTGATACCTTGGGCATTGAGCCAGGGCGCCATGTCGTGGCCTTCGTGGTTCATGGCCAGACGGGCATATCCACCGCCGGGGCACATGATGATGGCCACGCCGTTGGGCTTGTCGGCTTTATAGACAGTAATGGAGGGGGTTATCACATTGGCTATCCGTCCTCCCTCGAGGTCCTCTTCTGTTCCGGTCAGGCCGTTGCTGTTGGGCGCTCCGGCGGGCCAGAGTGGAAGTTCAAACGTATTTTGTGCAGATAACATCGTTGCAACAGATAATAAGATTGAAAAAAAGATTGTTTTCATGAGCTTGTCCAATATTTATGATTTGATTTTCATGGATGCCTTGATGAAGTAGAATATCAGGATAGCGTAGGCTGCGAGTGCTACAATCTGTGACCACGTGTTAGCAATCCAGGCGTCGTTGACCAGATTAACACCGCCGAAACGCATACCTGCACTGACTACACCCATCAGTGCACCGCCGGCAATGAAACCGGAGGCCAGCAATGTACCTTTTTCACCACGTTCGGCATTTACTTTGGCATCCTTGCTGCGGGTTGTCACATACCAGTTGATGGCACCGCCCACAAGCAGCGGGATGTTCAGTTCGAGTGGAATGAACATACCCAGGGCGAAAGCCAGTGCGGGCACTTTGAGCAGCGTGAGTACGATAGCCAATACGGCACCGATGCCGTAGAGTAACCAGGGGGCGGCTACACCGTTCATCAGCGGTTCGATGACGGCAGCCATGGCGTTGGCCTGCGGGGCGGCAAGCTGTCCGCTGGTGAAGCCGTAGGTCTTGTTCAGGATAATCATTACTCCGCCTACGGTAGCTGCTGAGACGATGGTACCCAAGAATTTCCAGGCTTCCTGCTTGATGGGAGTTGTTCCCAACCAATAACCGATCTTGAGGTCAGTAATGAACCCACCTGCCATAGACAAAGCTGTGCAGACTACGCCACCCATAACCAGTGCAGCTACCATGCCGCCGGGGCCTTTCAGGCCGACGGCTACCATGACTACCGAAGCCAGTATAAGCGTCATCAGCGTCATGCCCGATACAGGGTTGGTACCTACGATGGCGATGGCATTGGCTGCTACGGTGGTGAAGAGGAAGGCGATACCTGCCACAAGCAGAATAGCTACAACGGTGTGCAGCAGGTTGCCCTGCATCACGTCGAAGTAGAAGAAGAGGAACACCAGCACCAGCGTGATGAGAGAGCCGATGGCGATGAATTTCATCGAGAGGTCGCGCTGGGTACGGATGACGTTAACGTCGGCTTTCGACTTGCCACCCATTTCCTTGGCAGCCAGCCCCACGGCGCTCTTGATGATTCCCCATGACTTGATGATGCCGATGATGCCCGCCATGGCAATACCGCCGATACCGATGCTCTTGGCATAGTAGGTGAATATCTGTTCGGGCGACATCTGGCCGACGGTTGCTGTAATTTCAGGGTTCCACTGATTCAACACGGAATCACCCCAAATGAGTGACATACCAGGGATGATGATCCACCACACAGCCAGCGAGCCGAAGCAGATAATAGCTGCATACTTTAAGCCTACGATATATCCCAAACCCAATACGGCTGCGCCGACGTTTACTTTGAATACCAGCTTGGTTTTCTCGGCCAGCATCTCGCCCCATGAACAGAAACGGGTAGTAAAGTTCTCGTTCCACCAACCGAAGGTAGCCACGATGAAGTCGTACAGACCTCCTATCAGACCGGCGGCCAGTAGCGGCTTGGCCTGGCTGCCACCTTTCTCGCCCGACACAAGCACTTGTGTGGTAGCTGTGGCTTCGGGGAAAGGATACTTGCCGTGCATGTCGCTGACAAAGTATTTGCGGAAGGGAATGAGGAACAGGATGCCCAATACACCTCCCAGCAGTGAGCTGATGAATACTTGGGCAAAAGTGACGGCCACTTCCTGCGGATAGCTTTCCTGCAAGATATAAAGGGCGGGTAGGGTAAAGATGGCACCGGCCACGATAACACCCGAACTGGCACCGATAGATTGGATGATGACATTTTCGCCTAAAGCATGTTTGCGCTTGGCGGCACTCGACACGCCGACGGCAATGATAGCGATGGGGATGGCGGCTTCAAAAACCTGGCCTACCTTCAGGCCCAGATAGGCAGCGGCAGCTGAAAAGAGGATGGCCATGCAGATACCCCACGATACCGACCACACGTTTACTTCGGGATACTTTTTGTCCGGACTCATCAGCGGGTTGTACGTTTCGCCCGGTTTCAGTTCTCGGAATGCGTTTTCCGGCAAACCGGTCACTTGTTCTTCTTCCTGTTTCATAGTAGAATGTTTGATATTGTTTTTTAGAATTAATAATAGGCTAGCTATATACTCCTTATTTGGAGGTCAAAGAAAATAAAAAAACGGGAGGTGTCAAAATTATCTGTGTCTTAAATGTGGTGAGTGAGGTCTGCAGCCAGTAAGGAGATGAATCTTTTGCCGAAAAACCGGACAGAACGTATGTGTCTGAAGATGGTGAATGGACGCAGTGCTTTATGGACTTCTGACACAGTGCTTCCTCAGGGTGTAACACAGTGCTTCATGAGGGTCTGAAGAAGTGCTTTATGAGGTGGTGAGAAAGTGCTTCGTGAGTGTGTCAGGAAGTGCTGTGTCAAAGGAGCTTCCTACAGCTGATGTTATTCTGATAAGATTAGGGAGGAAGGAGAACTGCAGGAAAAGAAAAAGGATGCCGTCGCAGTGTCGGGCATCCTTTTCGGTTATAACTTGGTAGGTTTGTTTCTTATTTTTCGCCTTTCGGAGTCATATCTCCTTCGATGAACAGGCGCATCATTTCCGTCTTGGCATTTGTACGCAATGTAATGGACTTCTTGAAGTGACCAGGATACTTGCCTGTTCCGTTGTAAGTTACCTTGATTGTTCCTTTCTTTCCCGGTAATACAGGCTCTTGTGTGTATTCGGGAACTGTACATCCACAAGAGGCTACCGCCTGATGAATGACCAGGGGAGCGTCGCCTATGTTGGTGAAAGTAAATACACAGCTTACTACGGGTTTTTCTTCGGGGAATGTGCCGAGGTTGGCAGTGGTTTTATCAAACTTGATTTCAGCCTGTGCCATGGCATAACCCATACCCAACAGGGCAAACATCATATACAAAAATGCTCTCTTCATTTTTATTACACGTTTTCAGTTACTACGGCGGCAAAGATAAGCTATTTTCCTGTAAGTAACTTGTCTTTCGGCGTTTATTAGTATTTTTTTACCTCAAGCTGCCGCCGATGATGTCGAGCAGTTCGTTGGTAATGGTCTGTTGTCGGGTTTTGTTGTATTGCAGCGTCAGGTCCTGAATGAGCTCGTTGGCATTGTCGGTTGCAGCCTGCATGGCCAGCATGCGCGCAGCGTGTTCGGAAGCGTTGGAGTCCTGAAGCACCGTGAATATCTTTTGGCAGAGTACCTTGGGAAGCAGTTCGGCTATCAGCTCGCTGACCGACGGTTCCACAATGTAGTCGTTGTTATAAGTTGCCATTTCTTTCTTGTCGGGATGCATTGCTACTTGCATGGCCATTTGTTCCAGATCAAGAGGGAGATAGTCTTCTTGCTGGAGCACTTGCGAACCCATGGACTTGAAATGGTGATAGATCAGTATGACGCGATCTATCGCTTTTTCAGCATATAGTGCCAGCAACTGTTCGGCCAGTTGGTAGGCTTCGGTATAGCAAGGTTTATCTGCCATGGACTGATAAGTTCCTTGAGGAGTATATCCTAGCTTCTTGACAGCTTCTTCTACTTTTTTGCCTACGGGGAAAAGGAGAATATTATCTTTACCAAGCGTGCTGTATTCTTCCAGCGTGTGTTCGAGCATTTTCACCACGTTGGAGTTGAAGGCACCGCACAATGAACTGTTGGACGAGAAGGCGACGATAGCAACTTTCGTTACGGGACGTACCTCGATGTAGGGAGATTCGACCGTGATGTCAGTTCCTAAAAAGTTCGTCAGAATCTCATTCAGCTTCTGCTGATAGGGATACATGCTTTCGATCCGTCCCTGTGCTTTGTGGAGTTTGGCAGAAGCCACCATCTTCATGGCTGAAGTAATCTGGCGAGTACTCTTTACGGAATTAATTCTATTTTTTACTTCTTTGAGTGATGCCATTTCTGTTTGATTATGAATGATATATTCAGGATTTAAGGCTATCGGTACAAGATTTTACCGACCTTGTACCGATGTAGCCAGAAGTCCGTCTGTTTATGAGAATTGTCTGGCGACCATTTCGGCCGTTTCTTCCAGCTTTTTGCATACATCGTCATCGATAACACCTTTTTTCAGTACATCGAGTACATCTTCCCGATGGTTCATCTCAAGTGTATCGAGGAAGCTGCGTTCAAAGTCGCTGACCTTGGCCAGCGGAACGTTTTTCAGCAGTCCGTGTGTACCGCAGTAGAGGATAGCGACTTGTTTTTCTACCGGCATCGGGCAATACTGTGACTGTACGAGCAGTCGCGTATTCTTCTGTCCTTTGTCGATAGTGAGCGCCGTAACGGGGTCCATGTCGCCGCTGAACTTGGAGAAGGCTTCCAGTTCGCGATACTGTGCCTGGTCTATCTTCAATGTTCCGGCTACTTTCTTCATGGCCTTGATCTGAGCATTACCACCTACACGGCTAACGGAAATACCTACGTCGATAGCTGGACGATTGCCTTGGTTGAAGAGGTTGCTGTCGAGGAATATCTGGCCGTCGGTAATGGAGATTACGTTGGTCGGAATATAGGCCGATACGTCACCTGCCTGCGTTTCAATGATGGGGAGTGCCGTCAACGAACCTCCTCCTTTGACTTTGCCTTTCAGACTGTCGGGCAGGTCGTTCATCTGGGCAGCCACTTCGGGCTGATTGATGATCTTTGCAGCACGTTCCAGCAGACGGGAGTGCAGGTAGAAAATGTCACCCGGATAGGCTTCACGTCCGGAAGGACGGCGCAGAATTAGGGAAACTTCGCGATAGGCGACGGCCTGTTTGGACAAGTCGTCGTAAACAACCAGCGCATGACGGCCGGTGTCGCGGAAATATTCACCGATAGCGGCACCTGCGAAAGGAGCATAGTATTGCAGAGCGGCCGGGTCACCGGCTGTTGCAGCTACGACAATGGTATAATCCATGGCTCCATATTGGCGCAGGGTATTGACAATCGTGGCAACAGTAGAACCCTTTTGACCGATAGCCACATAGATGCAGTAGACTGGATCACCTGCTTCGTAGTTGGCCCGCTGATTGATAATGGTATCGATGGCAATAGCTGTCTTACCAGTTTGGCGGTCACCGATAATCAGCTCACGTTGTCCTCGGCCGATAGGAATCATGGCGTCCACCGCTTTCAATCCTGTCTGTAATGGCTGGTTGACCGGTTGGCGGAAAATGACACCAGGAGCTTTACGTTCCAATGGCATCTCACAAAGTTCACCACCTATCAGTCCTTTGCCATCAAGGGGAGCACCCAGTGGATCGATGACACGTCCCAGCATGCTTTCGCCCACCATGATGGAGGCAATACGTTTGGTGCGCTTTACGGTGAATCCTTCTTTGATTCGGTCGGTTGGTCCCAGCAATACGGCACCTACATTGTCTTCCTCCAGGTTCATCACAATGGCTTTAATGCCATTTTCAAATTCAAGCAGTTCGTTTGCCTCTGCGTTACGCAGTCCGTATATACGGGCAACACCGTCACTTACCTGGAGTACGGTACCTATTTCGTCCAGTTGGACGCGGGTATCGATGCCTTCCAGTTGTTTGCGTAAGACGTCAGAAACTTCACTTACTTTTATGTTTTCTGAGATCATTTTACTTTCCTAATAATTTACTTTTTACTTTCCTAATGAATAGAGTGAGTCCAACAATCTTGTCTTCATAGCGGAAAATTATACAATTCTGCGGTTCTTGTCGATGAATTGTTGTTTCACTTTCTTGATCTGGGTTGCGATGCTGGCATCCAGGCGAAAATCGTTGATGTCGAAGATAAACCCTCCTTCTATGGCAGGATTTACCTCCGTTTGCAATTCCATGCGGGCATGCAACAGGGAAGAGGCTGTTTGGCGGATACGTTCCTCCACTTCCTGACTGACAGGAATAGCTGTCGTCAGTTTGGCGGTACCAATATGTTTTCTTTGGCGATATAGCCTCTGAAATGACAGGCTGATATATTGAAGCATCCCTTCACGCCTGTTTTTCTGTATCAGTGCTATAGAGTGTTTGAACTCTTCGCTTGCCGGTTGTTCACCACAGGCTGCTGTACAGATAAGCGTGAACTTGTCTTCGGTAGAGAGAATAGGGTTCAGTAATGCTTCACGTAGTTCGGGATATGTTTCCAGACTATGTGCCAGTGTACTGAATTCTCTGTACATTATATCTTCCTTACCACTGTTGTAGGCATAATCAATCAATGCTTTGGCATATCGCATTGAAACAATTCCTATATCCATCTTTTCCTATTATCTATCTCGTTAGTTCTTTTTGGGCGTAGTCAGCATCTCGTCGAGCATGCGTTCTATCATGTCCATTTGTTCGTGCTTTTCGTCCAATTTCTTACGAAGCACTTTTTCGGCAATGTCCACTGAAAGAACTGCCACTTGGCGATGGATATCGCGAATGGCTTCTTCCTTTTCTTGTTGAATCTGCATGCGCACTTCGTCCAATTCTTTTTGGGCTGCAATTTCTGCTTGTTTGCGTGCGTCGGCGATAATTTTATCACGTTCCTGCATCGCCTCCCGCAAGATGCGTCCCTGTTCCTTGCTAGCAGAAGCTATCAATGCTTCACTCTCTTCTTTCAAATGGGCAAGTTGGGCATTTGCTTCCTGGGCTACCTTCATGGACTGGTCGATGTAAGCTTTTCGTTCTTCTACCATTCGGGTAATCACAGGGAAACCGTATTTGGCCAGGATGACGAAGACAATGCCAAAAGACAAGACCATCCAAAACAGCAGACCACTGTCGGGTAATAACAATGACATAAATATTCGTTTATTTGTCAATCTGTAATGCCCGATCGTTAAAAACGATCAGACATATACAAATTGGAAGTTTTACAAATCAGATGAGGAATACCAACAAACATACAACTACAGCCAGAAGGGCAACACCCTCGATCAAAGCTGCAGCAATAATCATGTTCATACGGATATCGCCTGAAGCTTCCGGTTGACGAGCGATAGCTTCCATAGCCGAGCCTCCGATTCTACCAATACCTAAACCGGCACCAATTACAGCGAGGCCGGCACCCAGTGCAGCTCCCAGTTTTGTAACTCCAACACCTGCCGCAGCAGCTTGTAATAATACAGATAGTAACATAACTTTCTAATTTTTAAAGGGTTATTTTATTAATTGTTTTTCTTCTATTTTAACTTCTTCTTTGTGAGTATGTTCTTCTTGTGCCAGTCCTATAAATACAGCAGACAACATGGTGAAAACATAAGCTTGTATAAAGGCTACCAGTAATTCAAGGGCATTCATGAACAGGTTAAATAAAACGGAAGCAACTGTTAGTGTTCCATTCAGTGCTGGTCCCATGCTGGCAGAAATAAATATCAGTCCGGTCAGTACCAACATTGCCACGTGTCCAGCTAACATATTGGCAAAAAGACGGATCATCAGTGCAAATGGCTTAGTGAAAATACCAAAGAATTCGATAAATGGCATCATCGGTACCGGTACTTTCAGCCACCATGGAACGTCTGGCCAGAAAATATCCTTCCAATAGGTTTTGGTTCCGAATAGATTGACTGCCAAAAAAGTGCAGAGTGCCAATACCATGGTAATGGCAATGTTTCCTGTCACGTTAGCACCACCAGGGAAGAAAGGTATCAACCCCATCAGATTATTGATGAAAATAAAAAAGAAAGCAGTCAAAAGGTAGGGAGCAAATTTTTTGTATTTGGGTCCTACGCAACTTTTGATGATGTCATCATTGACCATCATAATGAGCATTTCCATCAGTCCAACAAATCCTCCAGGAGCTGCACTGTCTTTCGGGTGTCTCTTATACCAGCGTGCTACATAAAGGATGATAAATGTTAGTAGTACACTGTTGATTAGTAACGCTAGAACAACTTTGGTAATCGAAATATCGAAAGGGCGGATTTCGTTACCGGCAGCATCATGTTCTATCAGTTTCCCTTCGTATGGACTACCGGCAGGGGCAATGGACAGTCCTTCGTAGCTGCCTTCATTTTCCTCTAAGCGTGCTGAAGAGAATATGTGCCATCCACTCGTTTGGCTGTACACAATTACTGGTAGAGGAATGGTGAGATGAGTATCTCCCCATGATGTAATGTGCCATTCGTATGAGTCACCGATATGTCCGAATACAATTTCTTTAATATCGACTTTTTCTTCAGCCGGTTGTTCTGAGGAGGAGTCAGCTGACCAAGCGGAAGCAGGACATAGGAGCAATAATGCTGCCATGATGTACAATCCGGTCCATATTTTATACAATCGTTTCATCGTTTATTCTCTTTTTGTGATTTTTTGTTCACTTCAAATGTGAAGAAGAACCAAGAATCATACGTTAGATATATCAAGTAGTTGGCGATGAACGTCAGCAGAAAAGCTTGTGCTTCTTCGCGGACTATCACGCAATAAAGTACCATCAGAATGAATGAGGCAAGCATTCGCATTACACGGAGCAACATATATATTTGCAACAACTTGCCCGTCATCTTTTTGCGACTCCATTCCACTATGTTGATCATTAACCAACCGAATAGAAAGAAATAGGAGGGAATTAATGGATAACCGTTAAAATAATGGTGTGGATTAGTATTAAAATAGATCCATCCTCCTACTATTCCCAATAAGAAGGTTAATACCGCGGTTTGGATCAGGTAATTACGTTTTGTTTTGCTCACGTCCTCATTCGTTTTTTCAATGTATTTACAATAATGTACTTTTATTAATTAATGCAGACGGAAACGTTGTTGTCATTCATTTCTACGAATCCTCCCATTACTTCTAAGTTTTGTGACGTACCGTCTGCCGTAACATACAGAATTTTTCCACGTGTGAGTGAAGAAACGATAGGAGCATGTTGTGGCAAAATGGTAAAAGAACCCATGACTCCTGGTAGAGTGACTTGATTCACTTCACCTTGAAAGAGTTTTTTTTCCGGTGATACGATAGTCAACTGTAATTTTTTCATTGCCTTTATTTGATATTTGGTTTATCGTCGGCAGTTAAATAAGCTACAGACAGATAATTACGTATTTATGATTTGGCCTGCTCCAACAGCTTTTTACCTTTTTCTATGGCTTCCTCGATAGTACCTACATTCAAGAAAGCTGATTCGGGTAAGTAGTCAACCTCTCCATCCAAGATCATACGGAATCCCTTGATGGTGTCTTCGATATTCACCATGGTACCGGGGACGCCCGTAAACTGTTCGGCTACGGCAAACGGTTGCGAAAGGAATCGTTGGACACGACGTGCACGATTAACCAATGTGCGGTCTTCATCCGATAACTCTTCCATACCTAAGATGGAGATGATATCCTGTAATTCCTTGTTTCGTTGCAGTATTTGTTTTACCCGTTGGGCGACTTGATAATGCTCTTCGCCTACGATGTGTGGATCCAGAATACGTGAAGTAGATTCCAAAGGATCTACGGCTGGATAGATGCCCAGTTCGGTAATTTTACGACTAAGCACTGTCGTTGCGTCCAAGTGAGTAAAGGTTGTAGCTGGAGCAGGGTCGGTCAAGTCATCTGCAGGTACATATACAGCCTGAACTGAAGTAATTGAACCGTTGCGTGTTGATGTGATTCGTTCCTGCATGGCTCCCATTTCAGTTGCCAATGTCGGTTGGTAGCCTACAGCTGAAGGCATACGACCTAACAAAGCAGAAACCTCGGAACCCGCCTGCGTGAAACGGAAGATATTATCAATAAAGAACAGGATATCGCGTGGCCCATCTGTTTCTGAACCCATATCACGGAATGATTCAGCGACAGTCAGACCGGAAAGGGCTACGGATTGACGTGCTCCAGGAGGTTCGTTCATCTGTCCGAATATTAGTGATACTTGAGATTTGGCTACTTCGTTGTAGTCTACTTTTGATAAATCCCAATTTCCTTCTTCCATGCTTTTCTTAAACTCATCTCCATAACGTATTACGCCCGATTCAATCATTTCTCTTAGCAAATCATTACCTTCGCGCGTACGTTCACCTACACCGGCAAATACAGAAAAGCCGTGTTGTTTTTTAGCAATATTATTAATGAGTTCCTGAATAAGGACTGTCTTGCCTACACCTGCACCTCCAAACAAACCGATTTTTCCACCTTTGCTATAAGGCTCTAGTAAATCGATAACTTTAATACCTGTGTAAAGAACTTCTTGAGTTGTGGTTAAGTCTTCAAATTTGGGAGGTTCGCGATGAATGGGGTAAGCGCCTGTGCGGTCCAATTCTCGCATACCGTCAATAGAGTCGCCTACTACGTTCATCAATCGACCTTTGATTTGATCACCTACTGGCATTGTTATAGGACCACCCAAAGGTCGTACTTTCATGCCTCGTTGCAGACCGTCGGTGCTGTCCATCGCTACCGTACGAACAGTGTTTTCACCAATGTGCTGCTGTACCTCCACAATCAGGCGTTTGCCGTTGTGTCTCTTTATTTCGAGTGCATCATGAATGGCTGGAAGAACCGTTTCTGTTTCAGCTCCTTCGAAATATACATCAACCACAGGTCCGATGACCTGGGAAATATGTCCGACAATTTGTGACATAAGCTAATTCTTTATATATATAATCTAAATCTCATATTTCTATCGAAGACTAGAAAAATATTGAAAATTTATTCATATCTCTCTTACTTCACGTGCAAAAGTAGAAACAATTCGGCATGAGATGTACTTTTGCATATGTTTTTTTTTTAATGATTATATAATTTTGGACGTTTAAGGTTCCTTTTTGAACATTCGGTTTACGTAGATGCAAGTATTGTTAACGTTTGTTTAAGCATATGTTCTCTCTTTCTTTCATGTTGTGAAACATAATAATGTTTGATTACTGGATGAAAATAAAGTGTTATTTTTACACTTAAAAAGGAGTTTGAATCAAATACCAGTTATTATGAAAAAACATTTTTTGTTAGTTGGAGCTATAATTTGTTTATTATCAGCTTCTTGTGTTCAAAAATCTGATTTGACACTTTCTGGATTAAATCCTATGGCTTATCAGACAATAGTGAATGATGCCCAGACCAATTTGTATAAACTGAGAAATCAAAGGGGAATGGAGGTCTGTGTGACAAATTTTGGAGGCCGTATAGTTTCTGTTATGGTCCCAGATAAAAATGGGGAAATGAGGGATGTAGTTTTAGGCTTTGACAGTATTGCTGACTATATTCATATTCCGAGTGATTTTGGTGCGTCTATTGGGCGTTATGCTAATCGTATAAACCAAGGACGTTTGGTCTTGGATGGAGATACGATTCAATTACCGCAAAATAATTTTGGCCATTGTTTACATGGAGGTCCTAAGGGATGGCAGTATCAAGTGTATGACGCTAACCAAATTGATGATACTACACTGGAGTTGACAATTGTTTCGCCAGACGGTGATGAGAACTTTCCTGGAAATGTAACAGCCAAAGTTATCTATAAACTTACGGATGACAATGCCATTGATATCAAATACAGTGCAACGACCGATAAGAAAACGGTGATTAACATGACTAACCATTCATATTTCAATTTGTCAGGAGATCCATCCAAGGCTGCTATTGACCATATTCTATATATAAATGCAGATACTTATACTCCTGTTGACAGTACATTTATGACAACTGGAGAGATTCTGCCTGTAAAAGATACGCCAATGGATTTTACTGTTCCTAAAGTTATAGGAAAGGATATCAGCAATTATGATTTCGTTCAATTGAAGAATGGCAATGGATATGATCATAATTGGGTATTGAATACTAAAGGTGATTTGACGCAGGTCGCTGCTCGTTTGACGTCTCCTGAAACAGGAATAACTTTGGAGGTATATACTAATGAACCTGGAATTCAAGTTTATACAGGTAATTTTCTGGATGGGACAGTAAAAGGTAAAAAAGGTATAGTCTATAATCAACGGGCATCCGTTTGTTTGGAGACTCAGCATTATCCTGATAGCCCCAATAAATCAGAATGGCCATCTGTGATTCTAGAACCGGGGCAAACGTATAGCAGTGAATGTATCTTTAAATTCAGTGTCGAGAAATAACCTTAAAAGTAGTGCTAATTTGAAAAATAGAAAATATGAATTGGAATACAAATGAATTTATCTGGCTCGACTGGGTGATACTTGCTGTAGGAGTCGTAGCTATAGTCTGGGCGATTTATCGTGCCATAAAGAAAGATAAGGAAAAAATGAAAGGTGCCGATAGTCAGGATTATCTGTTCGGAAAAGGCGAACCTTGGTATATCATTGGTGCCGCTATCTTTGCTGCCAACATTGGCTCTGAACATTTGGTTGGTCTTGCAGGAACTGGAGCCAAAGATGGTGTAGGGATGGCTCATTGGGAAATGCAGGGATGGATGATTCTGATTTTGGGATGGCTGTTTGTTCCTTTCTATCAACTGCTGAACAACAAGATGGGTAAGATTATCACTATGCCTGATTTCTTGAAATTCCGTTATACTCAACGTACGGGCTCGTGGTTGTCTATCATCACTTTGATAGCTTATGTGTTGACTAAGGTTTCTGTTACAGCTTTTACCGGTGGTATTTTCTTTGAGTATTTGCTTGGCTTACCTTTTTGGTATGGTGCTATTGGCTTGATTGCTGTTACGGCTGTATTCACGGTTTTCGGTGGTATGAAGGGTGTAATGACACTGTCTGCCATTCAGACTCCGATTTTGATTATCGGTTCTTTCCTGGTATTGTTTTTGGGACTGAGCATGTTGGGTGACGGTAGTATCAGCGAAGGCTGGTCACAGATGATGGCTGTTTGTAACGCTGCTCACGACGGTTTTGGTACAACTCACATGTTCCATACCGATCCTGCAGATCCCATGTATCCGCAATTTCCCGGATATGTAGTATTCCTCGGTGCTTCCATTATTGGGTTCTGGTATTGGTGTACCGACCAACACATCGTACAACGTGTACTCGGACAGCAAAAGGGTGAATCGGACGATGTCGTGATGAAACGTGCTCGTCGTGGTTCTATTGCTGCTGGTTATTTCAAACTGTTACCAGTATTCATGTTCTTGATTCCTGGTATGGTTGCTTATGCGCTTGCTCAAAAGACTGGTAGTGGCATTGTGATGGATATTACCAACGCTCACGATACAGACGGTGCTTTTGCCATGATGGTGAAAAATATTTTGCCTGCCGGTATTAAGGGAATTGTGACTATCGGTTTCATCTGTGCTCTTGTCGCCTCGCTGGCAGCCTTCTTCAACAGCTGCGCCACGTTGTTCACAGAGGACTTTTACAAACCGATGAAGAAAGGCATGAGCGAAAGCCATTACGTACTGGTAGGGCGTATTGCTACAGTAGTAGTCGTATTGCTGGGCCTGGCCTGGATGCCTATTATGATGAATATGGGAAATCTTTATTCATACCTGCAGGACATTCAGTCACTGATTGCACCCGCAATGGTTGCTGTCTTTACGCTGGGTATCTTCTCAAAGCGTATCACTCCGAAAGCAGGCGAATGGGGACTCATCGGCGGTTTCCTCATCGGTATGGTCCGTCTGCTTACCAATGTCATCACAGATTCGGGTAAGGCCGTGATGGATGGTGCTTTCTGGGAATGTACTACTTGGTTCTGGCAGACCAATTGGCTTATTTTCGAAGTCTGGTTGCTTGTATTTTTGATTGTTTTGATGGTTGTTGTATCCTGCTTTACGCCGAAACCTTCTGCCCAGCAGATTGAAGCCATTACTTTCACTGGCAGTTATAAACAACTCATCCGTGAGAGCTGGAATAAATGGGACGTTATTGCTTCACTGGGTGTCGTGTTGCTTTGTGCCCTGTTCTATGCTTATTTCTGGTAATTGTATTTAATGTTTCTTGAATGATAACATATTATAATATTAATCCGAAGTTCTATATTTCGGTAGACTGCATTATTTTCGGTTTCAGCAAAGGAGAACTGAGCCTTCTTCTGTTGAAACGAAACTTTGAGCCGGCCAAAGGCGAGTGGTCGCTGATGGGCGGTTTTGTGCAGGAAAATGAAAGCGTGGACGATGCTGCCAAACGAGTCTTGGCTGAGTTGACAGGTTTGGAACAAGTCTATATAGAACAGGTTGGAGCGTTCGGTGCCATAGACCGCGATCCGGGAGGAAGAGTCATTTCCATTGCATATTATGCCTTGATCAATATCGATGAATACGACCGTGAACTGGTTCAACAGCATAATGCTTTCTGGATTGGAATCAATGACTTGCCTCCTTTGATATTCGACCATTTGGAGATGGTTCAGAAAGCACGTGCTATGATGCAGAAGAAAGCATCTACGGAGCCTATCGGCTTCAATCTGCTTCCCAAGCTCTTTACCCTGTCACAATTGCAAAGTCTGTATGAAGCTATTTATGGAGAGCCTATTGATAAACGCAATTTCCGTAAGCGGATTGCGGAGATGAACTACATTGAGAAGACGGACAAAAAAGACAAAACCGGCTCCAAACGTAGTGCGGCCCTGTATCAATTTAATGAGAACATTTATCGGAAAGCTCCTAAATTTAAATTATAAGTTAACGTTTAAGCGATATAATTATGCTAGAAGAACTGAAAGAAAAAGTATTTCGTGCCAACCTTGACTTGGTGAAGCACGGACTGGTCATCTTCACTTGGGGAAACGTGTCGGCCATCGACCGCGCAAGCGGGCTGGTGGTCATCAAGCCCAGTGGTGTAAGCTATGACGAGATGAAGGCCACGGACATGGTGGTGGTAGATCTAGACGGTAAGGTAGTGGAGGGGAATCTTCGTCCTTCTTCAGATACGCCGACCCATGTGGTGCTCTACAAGGCTTTTCCCGAAATCGGTGGAGTGGTGCATACACACTCTACCTATGCCACTGCCTGGGCACAGGCCGGATGCGATATACCTAACATCGGCACGACGCACGCCGACTACTTCCACGACGCCATTCCTTGCACGGCCGACATGACCGAGGCCGAAGTGAAGGGCGAGTATGAGCTGGAGACGGGCAATGTCATCGTGAAGCGCTTCGAAGGCCTGAACCCCGTGCACACACCAGGCGTGCTGGTCAAGAACCACGGTCCCTTTGCCTGGGGCAAGGATGCGCACGACGCTGTCCACAACGCCGTCGTCATGGAGCAGGTGGCCAAGATGGCATCCATTGCCTACGCCGTCAATCCTAACCTGACCATGAACCCGCTGCTCATCGAGAAGCACTTCAGCCGCAAGCACGGACCGAATGCCTACTACGGACAGAAGAAATGATATGAATAATCAACCAAAAAGAATCATAACCCAATAATTAATAAACATTGTACTATTATGAACGCATTTGATCAATATGAAGTATGGTTCGTCACAGGAGCACAGCTTCTGTACGGAGGAGACGCGGTAATCGCAGTTGATGCACACAGTAACGAGATGGTAAAAGGTCTGAACGAGTCGGGCAAGCTGCCTGTCAAGGTGGTATATAAAGGTACGGCCAACTCGTCCAAGGAAGTGGAAGCCGTGTTCAAGGCTGCCAACAACGAAGAACGCTGTATCGGTGTCATCACCTGGATGCACACCTTCTCGCCCGCCAAGATGTGGATTCACGGCTTGCAGCAGCTGAAGAAACCGTTGCTCCACCTGCACACGCAGTACAACAAGGAAATTCCCTGGGATACGATGGACATGGACTTCATGAACCTCAACCAGAGTGCCCACGGCGACCGTGAGTTCGGCCACATCTGCACCCGCATGCGCATCCGCCGCAAAGTGGTGGTAGGCTACTGGAAGGAAGAGGAAACGCAGAAGAAGATCGCCGTATGGATGCGCGTCTGCGCCGCTTGGGCCGATGCTCAGGACATGCTCATCATCCGCTTTGGCGACCAGATGAACAACGTGGCCGTGACCGACGGCGACAAGGTAGAGGCCGAGCAGCGCATGGGCTACCACGTGGACTACTGCCCCGTGAGCGAGCTGATGGAATATCACGCACAGGTGAAGGATGAAGACGTGAAGGCATTGGTAGACGAATACTTCCGCCTTTACGATCACGACGCCGCATTGGAAGACGGACGTACCGAAGCTTATGGAAAAGTTTGGAATGCTGCCAAGGCCGAACTCGCCCTGCGTGCCATCCTGAAGGCGAAGGGTGCCAAAGGCTTCACTACCAACTTCGACGACCTGGGCCAGACCGACGGCAGCTACTTCGACCAGATTCCGGGATTGGCATCTCAGCGCCTGATGGCTGAAGGCTACGGATTCGGTGCCGAAGGCGACTGGAAGTCCGCCGCCCTCTACCGTACCGTGTGGGTGATGAACCAGGGCCTGCCCACCGGCTGTTCCTTCCTTGAGGACTACACGCTGAACTTCGACGGCGAGAACAGCTCCATCCTTCAGGCCCACATGTTGGAGGTATGTCCGCTCATCGCTGCCCAGAAGCCCCGTCTGGAAGTTCACTTCCTCGGCATCGGCATCCGCAAGAGCCAGACGGCCCGTCTCGTGTTCACGTCGAAGGTGGGTACCGGCTGCACCGCTACGGTCGTTGACTTGGGCAACCGCTTCCGCCTGATTGTAAACGATGTAGAGTGCATCGAGCCGAAACCGCTGCCCAAGCTGCCCGTGGCTTCCGCCCTGTGGAAACCGATGCCCAACTTCGAGGTAGGCGCAGGCGCCTGGATCTTGGCCGGTGGCACGCACCACTCCTGCTTCTCCTACGACCTGACGGCCGAATACTGGGAAGACTACGCCGAGATTGCAGGCATCGAGATGGTTCACATCAACAAGGACACCACCATCAGCGAGTTCAAGAAAGAGCTCCGCATGAACGAAGTGTACTACATGCTGAACAAGGCGCTTTGCTAAATCTGTAACCGAAGAAAGGAAGGCACATATTGAGTGTGTCTTCCTTCTTCTTTTTGTTTCACCTTATATACAATACCATTCGTATGAAATCAGATCCCAAATCCACCATAGAAGCCGGACGCGCCATCCTCGGCATCGAGCTCGGCTCCACCCGCATCAAGGCGGTACTCATCGACGAGGAAAACAAGCCCATCGCACAGGGCAGCCACACGTGGGAGAACCAGCTTGTCGACGGCCTCTGGACCTACAGCCTCGACGCCGTGTGGGGCGGCCTGCAAGACTGCTACGCCGACCTGCAAGCCGACGTGAAGAAGCAGTATGGCACGGAGATAGAGACCCTCGCCGCCATCGGCGTCAGCGCCATGATGCACGGCTATATGGCTTTCGACAAGCAGCAGAACATCCTCGTGCCCTTCCGCACGTGGCGCAACACGAACACCGGCCCCGCCGCCGCCCGGCTGTCCGAGCTCTTTGTCTACAACATCCCCCTGCGCTGGAGCATCTCGCACCTCTACCAGGCCATTCTGAACGGCGAGGCCCATGTGCCCTCTATCGACTTTCTGACGACGCTGGCCGGATACGTCCACTGGCAGCTGACGGGTGAACGTGTGCTGGGCATCGGCGATGCCTCTGGTATGCTGCCCATCGACCCCGAAACGAAAGACTATTCCGCCCCGATGGTGGAGAAGTTCGAGCAGCTGATTGCTCCGGGCTACGGCTGGAAGCTGCGCGACATCCTGCCCCGCGTCTTGATGGCCGGTGAGGACGCCGGACGCCTGACGGCCGAAGGTGCCCGCAAGCTCGACCCCACGGGACGGCTGAAAGCCGGTATCCCGCTCTGTCCGCCCGAAGGCGACGCAGGCACGGGCATGGTAGCCACTAACGCCGTGAAGCAGCGCACGGGCAACGTCTCCGCCGGAACGTCGTCGTTCTCCATGATTGTGCTGGAGAAGGAGCTTTCGCGTCCCTACGAGGCCATCGACATCGTGACCACGCCCGACGGAAGCCCCGTGGCGATGGTACACTGCAACAACTGCACCTCCGACCTCAACGCGTGGGTCAACCTCTTCAAGGAATACCAGGAACTGATGGGACTGCCCGTCGACATGAACGACATCTACGGCAAGCTCTACAACCACGCGCTGGAAGGCGACGCCGACTGCGGCGGCCTGATGGCCTACAACTACTTCTCAGGCGAACCCGTCACCGGACTGGCCGAAGGGCGTCCCTTGTTCGTGCGCTCGGCCACGGACAAGTTCAGCCTGGCCAACCTGATGCGCGCCCACCTCTACGCTTCCGTGGCCGTGCTGAAAATAGGCAACGACATCCTGTTCAACGACGAGAAAATCCGTGTGGACCGCATCACGGGCCACGGCGGCCTGTTCAAGACCAAGGGCGTGGGCCAGCGCATCCTGGCGGCAGCCATCAACTCGCCCATCTCCGTCATGGAGACGGCAGGCGAGGGGGGAGCCTGGGGCATCGCCCTGCTGGGTTCCTACCTGGTGAACAATGCTCAGGGCCTGTCGTTGCCCGACTTCCTGGACGCGCAGGTGTTTGCCGGCGACGCCGGTGTCGAGATGGCGCCCGTGCCCGAAGACGTGGCCGGCTTCAACGCCTACATCGAGACCTACAAGGCTTGCCTGCCTGTGGAAGCGTCAGCTGTCAGTTGCAAGAAATAGGCGAAGGCCTCGGACGGCCAGCCAACACAGGTCGGGAGCAAATCTGCGGCCTCGGATAGCCAGCCGACATAGGTCGGGAGCATTTCTACGGCCTCGGACGGCCAGCCGACATAGGTCGGGAGCGTTTCTACGGCCTCGGACGGCCAGCCGACATAGGTCGGCTGGCTGTCCTTATCTATCAACAACTGTAGAACTCTATTTTTCATACTTAAAGATCATTATTCCATGACAAACAAACTCTTCCTCAGCAGCCTGCTGCTGACCGCCTCGCTGTCGCTCCCCGCACAGCGCAGCGCGAACCTTACCGTGGAGGCCGACCGCGGCAACCAAATCATTCCGAAAGAAATCTACGGCCAGTTTGCCGAACACCTGGGCACCTGCATCTACGGCGGCCTGTGGGTGGGCGAGGACTCGCCGATACCTAACATCCAGGGCTACCGCACCGACGTGTTCAACGCCCTGAAGGAGCTCCGCGTGCCCGTCCTGCGCTGGCCCGGCGGCTGCTTTGCCGACGAATACCACTGGATGGACGGCATCGGTCCCCGCGAGCAGCGCCCTAAGATGGTGAACAACAACTGGGGCGGCACCATCGAGGACAACAGCTTCGGCACGCACGAGTTCCTGAACCTCTGCGAGATGCTGGGCTGCGAGCCCTACGTCAGCGGAAACGTGGGCAGCGGCACAGTCGAGGAGCTGGCCAAGTGGGTGGAATACATGACCTCCGAGGGCGATTCGCCCATGGCACGCCTGCGCCGGCAGAACGGACGCGACAAGGCCTGGAAGGTGAAATACCTCGGCGTGGGCAACGAGAGCTGGGGATGTGGCGGCAGCATGCGCCCCGAATACTACGCCGACCTCTACCGCCGCTACTCTACCTACTGCCGCAACTACGACGGCAACCGTCTGTTTAAGATAGCCAGCGGTGCCAGCGATTATGACTACAACTGGACCGACGTCCTCATGAACCGCGTGGGAGGACGGATGCAGGGTCTCTCGCTCCATTACTACACCGTGGCAGGCTGGAGCGGCAGCAAGGGTTCGGCCACGCAGTTCACCGACGAAGACTACTACTGGGCGCTGGGCAAGTGCCGCGAGGTGGAGGACGTCATCCGTCGCCACTGCGCCATCATGGACAAGTATGACCCCAAGAAGCAGATAGCCCTGATGCTCGACGAGTGGGGCACGTGGTGGGATGAAGAACCGGGCACTATCCGCGGACACCTCTACCAGCAGAACTCCTTGCGCGACGCCTTCGTGGCCTCCCTCTCGCTCGACATCTTCCACAAGTATACCGACCGCCTGAAGATGGCCAACATCGCCCAGGTGGTCAACGTCCTCCAGTCCATGATTCTGACGAAGGACGACCGCATGGTCTTGACGCCCACGTACTATGTCTTCAAGATGTACCGCGTGCACCAGGATGCCACTTATCTGCCGTTGGAACTGGACTGCGCCACTGTCGATGTGCGCGACGGCCGACGCTTGCCGCTGCTCAGTGCTACCGCTTCGCGCGACAAGGAAGGGCGCGTGCACCTCTCGCTCTCCAACGTCGATTTGAATGAAGCACAGGAAGTCACCGTCCACCTGCCTGGCATCACGGCACGCAAGGCTGTGGGCGAGGTGCTGACGGCCGAGCACGTCACCGACTGCAACACCTTCGACCAGCCCGACCGCGTGCGGCCCGTACCGTTCAAGGATGCCAAAATTGAGAAGGGAGTTCTTCGATTGACGTTGCCGGCGAAGTCCATCGTGACGCTGGAGCTGCAATGACGGTTCTGCCGCAGATGACGCGGAATACGCAGATTTTTCTAAAAAGGGGGGCTTCGGCCCCCTTTTTTATACACCAGTTTGTTTATGGAAATATTGTGTGTCTTTCTTATGTTCTCTTCGTTACCCTTGTACAATCATCAGCGAGAAGTAGGGGAAGCGCCGCGCGGCCACCACCACCGCGTCGCACGTGTAGAACTCCGTCGCCGTACCTACGTTCTCGAAGTAGTGGTACGTGTACTCGGGATGCCGGGCCATGCAGCGGCGCACTTCGTCGGCGCATTGCGACAGCTTCATGATAACCACCGTTCCGCCGTCGTCCACTAACCGCTCTAGCTCGCGGGCCGTTGCCGTGCCGGGCAATACCGTGAGCCGCTGTTCCTGGCTGGCTAAGTGCAGCCCCGCCAGTGCCCCGGCGGCGATGAAGGCGGGGATGCCTGCCACGTGTTCCGCCGCCCGTCCGTCGGCCCGCAACCGCTCGAAGACGTAGTGGACGGACGAGTAGAAGCCCGCATCGCCCTCCGCTACGATGCAGACGTGCAGCCCCTCGTCCTGCAGGGCACGCGCTTCGGCATACACGCCGTCGTAGGCCTGGAGCGCCGCTTCGCGCCGTTTGCTCATGGGTAGCAGGAAGCGGCGGATGTGGTCGTCGCCCACGCCGAGCCGCTGCACGATGTTCGCTGCGCGCGAGGTGCGCTCTCCGTTGCGCCCCTCCGTTTCGGGGCAGAACACGATGTCGGCTGCCTGCAGGGCCTTCCAGCCCTTCAGGGTGATGAGTTCCGGGTCGCCGGGGCCCAGGGAGATGAACAGGATGGGGTAGTGGATCATAGGTTTTTCTTCTGTTGTTTCGGGATTTTTTTTGCGGTGGCAAAATTACAAAAAGAAATGCGGAACGGGTGTGTGTCGCGGATGGTTTTTCAACCACAGATTATCCTGTCTGCGTATCCATTCCATTGTCCGCTGATAGGGAAGTTTCACACACGTAAGTTGCGATATTCCGTCGTTTCGGTTAACTTTGCGCCTGATTTTAAAAGACCATACCGATGAACAGACTCTTCTTTGCCGGCCTGTTGCTGGCCGTCACCTGTTTTGCGGGCTCCTGCGGTTCCCGGTCGTCGAAGCCTTCGGCCGCCGATGGAATGCAGACCGACAGCGCCGCCATGGCTCCGGCCGACTCCTTGTTACGGGTGACTCCCACCTATGCCGAGGGTTACACCATAGACTATCGTGCGGACGGTGTACGTCTGCTGGATGTGCGCGACCCGCAGAACCCCGAGGCGCCGGGCTATCATTTCGCCCTTGTGCCCCGCGGTACGCATCCGGCCGACCTCCCCCGCGACTATACTCCGATAGAGACACCCGTGCGCAGCGTCATCTGCATGACGTCGCTCCAGTTGTCCAACTTCATTGCTCTGGACGCCTGTCCGCTGGTGACGGGCATCACCAGCACGCGCCACCTTTTCGATCCCACCATGAACCGCCAGCTGGCCGAGGGCCACACGGTGAAGATAGGCATCGAAGGCAACTTCGACTCCGAGGTAGTGATGAGCGTGGAGCCCGACGTCATCTTCATCTCCCCCTTCAAACGCGGCGGCTACGACGCCCTGCGCGACACGAATATCCCTTTGGTACCCCATCTGGGCTACAAGGAGATGACGCCTCTGGGACAGGCGGAGTGGGTGAAGTTGGTGGGCCTGTTTATCGGGCGCGAACGCGAAGCCAACGAACGCTTTGCCGCCATCGAGGCGCGCTACAAGGAGCTTTGTCGCCTGGCCGCGGGCGTGGAGAAGCGTCCCGTGGTGTTCAGCGGCGAGCTGCGTGGAGGCAACTGGTATGCCGTAGGCGGCAGAAGTTTCCTGGCCCAGCTGTTCCGCGATGCTGGAGCCGACTATTTCCTGAAGGACGACCCCCGTTCGGGCGGCGTGACGCTGGACTTCGAGACCGTCTATAGCCGGGCTGACGAGGCCGACTTCTGGCGCATCGTCAACAGCTATGAGGGCACCTTCTCCTACGACGCCCTGAAGGCCACCGACGCGCGCTATGCCGACTTCCGTGCCTTCCGCGAGCGGGCGGTGGTCTATTGCAACATGCGCACCACGCCCTTCTACGAGAGCATGCCCATGCAGCCCGACGTGGTGCTGAAGGACCTGATACACGCCTTCCATCCCGACCTGCTGCCCCAGTATGAACCCACGTATTACGAACGACTGAAATAAGCGCCATGAACCATCGCCCCATACTCCCCCTGATGCTGCTGATGACCGTGCTCATCGCCGTTTTCTTCCTGCTGAACCTGCTGCTGGGTTCGGTGGACATCCCCCTGCGCTCGGTGTGCCGCATCCTGGCGGGCGGGACGGACGAGCTGGTGGTGTGGCAGAACATCGTGTGGAAGTCGCGCGTGCCTCAGGCTCTGACGGCGCTGGTAGCGGGCGCGGGCCTGTCGGTCAGCGGCCTGCAGATGCAGACGGTGTTCCGCAATCCGCTGGCCGACCCTTCGGTGCTGGGCGTTAGCTCGGGTGCCAGCCTGGGCGTAGCGATGGTAGTGCTGCTGTCCGGTGCTGTCGGGGGCGTTGCCCTGAGCCGTCTGGGCTATCTGGGCGAAGTGGCGTTGTCGCTGGCCGCTATCGTGGGTGCCATGTCGGTGATGGCGCTCATCGTCTATGTGTCGATGAAGGTGCGCGGCAACGTGACGCTGCTCATCATCGGCGTCATGATAGGCTACGTGGCCAATGCCGTCATCGGTGTGCTGAAGTTCTTCAGTGTCGAAGAGGATATCCGTGCCTATGTCATCTGGGGACTGGGCAGCTTCGCCCGCGTTTCAGGCGACCAGATGCTGCTGTTCGTGGGCATCATGGCCGTGCTGCTGCCGCTGTCGTTCCTGCTCATCAAGACCATGAATCTGCTGTTGCTGGGCAACAGCTATGCGCGCAATCTGGGACTGAACATCCGGCGGGCCCGCCTGCTGGTCATTTTCTGCTCGGGCGTGCTGGTGGCCATCGTGACGGCCTACTGCGGCCCCATCATGTTCCTGGGCCTGGCCGTGCCCCATCTGTGCCGTGCCATCTTCCGCTCGTCGGACCACCGTGTGCTGATGCCTGCCACGCTGCTGACGGGTGCCGCCCTGGCTCTGGTGTGCAACCTCATTGCCCGTATGCCGGGCTTCGAAGGCGCCCTGCCGGTGAACTCGGTGACGGCACTCATTGGTGCACCGGTCGTTGCTTCGGTGCTCTTCAGACGCAGGAAAAGTGAGATAGACGAATAACTGAATATGAACCCATTAATATAGAAAGACCCTTTGAACGAACCGACCATCCATATCGAAAACCTCTCCATCGGCTATGCCTCGAAGCACAGCGTGAAGATGGTGGCGGCAGGCATTTCGGCCGACATCTGCGGCGGCGAGCTGACCTGCCTTTTGGGAGCCAACGGAGTGGGGAAGTCCACCCTGCTGCGCACGCTCTCGGCCTTCCAGCCCAAGCTGGACGGAAACATTTACGTGCAGGGCAAGGAAATTGATGCCTACACGGACAAGCAGCTGTCGCGCGTGCTGAGCGTGGTGCTGACGGAGAAATGCGACATTCGTAACATGACCGCCACGGAGCTGGTGGGTCTGGGACGCAGCCCCTACACCGGCTTTTGGGGAACCCTGTCGAAGGCAGACAAGGAGGTGGTGGCGCGCTCCATCGCCCTGGTGGGCATCGCACACCTGGCCGACCGCATGGTGGATACCCTGAGCGACGGCGAGCGCCAGAAGGTGATGATAGCCAAGGCGCTGGCACAGGAGACGCCCGTCATCTACCTGGACGAGCCGACGGCCTTCCTCGATTTTCCCAGTAAGGTGGAGATGATGCAGTTGCTCCACCGCCTGAGTCGTAGCACGGGCAAGACCATCTTTCTCTCTACCCATGACCTGGAGCTGGCTCTCCAGATAGCCGACAAGATCTGGCTGATGGACAAGGCGAGCGGGGTAACCATCGGTACACCCGAAGACTTGGCGTTGGACGGCAGCCTGAGTCGCTTTTTCGCCCGCAAGGGTATTGTATTCGATCTGGAGACGGGCCTCTTCCGTATGGACAATGAATACACTTCGCAAATCCGCCTCGCCGGACACGGACAACGCTATGCCATGGTGCGCAAGGCCTTGCAGCGCAACGGTATTCAGGCTAACCGCAACGTGGAGTCTGCTGTCTTCATCGAGACGGGCGACCTGCGGGGTGATGCTCCTTTCGTGTTTCACCGGGCGGACGGCACTATGGTCACTGTCTGCAGTATCAGCGAATTGCTGGGCGTTATCCGGGAGGCGGACTTGTTACCTAACGGATAAAAAAGATTATATGAGATGTTGATACACCATCACACAGCCAAAGAAAACTACGAGCAGCTGACTACTGCCCCCATTGCGGGTGTCATCACCCGCCTGGCCATCCCCACCATCATCAGTATGTTGGTGACGGCTTTCTACAACATGGCCGACACGTACTTCGTCGGTAAGATTAATACGCAATCCACGGCGGCGGTAGGCATCGTGTTCTCGCTGATGTCCATTATCCAGGCTGTCGGTTTCTTCTTCGGCCACGGGTCGGGTAACTACATCTCGCGCCGTCTGGGCGCCCGCGACGTGGCCAATGCGGAGAAGATGGCAGCCACGGGCTTTTTCATGGCCTTCTTCACGGGCTGTGTGTTGGCAGTGCTGGGGTTGCTATTCCTCACACCGCTGTCGCTGATGCTAGGCTCTACACCCACCATCTTGCCTTATACGGAACGCTACTTGGGTATTATCTTGACAGGTACGCCTTTCATGGCTTCATCGCTGGTGCTGAACAATCAGATACGTTTTCAGGGGAATGCCGCCTACGCTATGGTGGGCATCGTGAGCGGGGCGATCCTCAACGTGGTGCTCGACCCGCTGTTTATCTTCGTCTGCGATATGGGCGTGGCGGGTGCTGCGCTGGCCACGGTCATTAGTCAGGTGTGCAGCTTTACGCTGTTGCTCTACATGGCTACGAAGGGGGGGAATATCCCCATCCGTTATCGCAACTTTACGCCATCGCTCGCCTTCATCAAGGAAATTATTGGCGGTGGTACGCCCTCGCTTGCCCGCCAGGGACTCGCTAGTCTGTCCACCATCCTGCTGAACTTGGCCGCCGGAGCGTATGGCGACGCTGCCATCGCAGGCATGTCCATCGTGTCACGCATTGGTATGTTCATCAATTCTTTCCTAATCGGTTTCGGGCAGGGTTTCCAGCCCCTCTGTGGCTTCTGCTACGGCGCAGGTCTTTATAGCCGTGTGCGTCAGGGTTTCTGGCTCTGTGTACGTATCGGTTTTATTTTTCTGACCTGCTGTGCCGTTCTGGGTTTCGGCTTTGCCGAAGAGGTGGTGGAGCTGTTCCGTAAGGGCGACCCCGCTGTGGTGGCCACAGGTGCTTCGGCCCTGCGCTGGCAGCTTGTCACCTATCCGCTGGGCACGTTCGTCATCATCAGCAACATGATGTTGCAGACTATCCGCAAATCCGTGCGTGCCACCATCCTTTCTTCTGCCCGTCAGGGCTTGTTCTTTGTGCCGTTTATCTTTATCCTTCCCCATTTCTTCGGGCTTCAGGGCGTGGAGATGTGTCAGGCCGTTTCCGACATCTGCACTTTTCTACTGGCTCTTCCGCTGACGTTTGGCGTATTGCTGGAGATGAAGCGGCAAGAAAATGGATTGAAAAGCTGATAGGATTATACGTATATTCGCCCATCTTCCGAAATCAGTAAAATGGTCAGTTCGCCGTGAGGTAAGAGAGGGGCACAGTGGTGGTAGCAGTGGTCAATGACGGTCTGTGCAAAGGTTGGCAAAAGCGAGGCTGGTATAAGATCCCATAATTCACGAGCCAAAGTGATGCTGTCGATGCGTGTGCAGACATCTTCACCGCAACCGGCTTTACGAGCCATTGAAATGATGAAGTCACGGTTCATCGTCACCTGGCGGCTGTGGGTATCCAGATGCCCTTCTGCCAGCTTGACAGCCTTACCTATCATAACACCCAGCGTAATGCGAGGCACCTTCAGGCTGTCGGCCAGTTTCAGCGTTTCGCCGATAAAGTTGCCGTAGTGTACGAAAGCCTGTGGCGGTAGTTCAGGATAATAGGCACGAACGAAACGTTCACTCTTGGCACCCGAATTGATAACGACACGTGGACTGCCTGTAGCGCGTGCCACTTCCATAGATTTGGCGATGGAGCGGATAAAAGCATCTGTCGAGAAGGGCTTCACAATGCCCGACGTGCCAATAATCGAAATTCCCCCTTCAATGCCTAGGCGAGGGTTGAAAGTGCGGCGGGCAATTTCTTCACCACCCGGTACGGAAATGAGAACGTCTATCGAGACAGGATTGGCTCTCATAGGCAAGGATTGCAGCAAGTGACAGATGCTGTTTTCTATCATCCGACGTGGGGTAGCGTTAATGGCAGCTTGTCCCACCTCAATTCCCAAACCTGGTAACGTAACACGACCCACTCCGCAACCGCCATCGATGTGAATGGATAGAGGAGTGGTAGAAGTGGCAACGGACGACAGGTGCAACGTGACGCGGGTTTCTATCGTCATGCCGTTGGTAATATCCGGATCATCTCCTGCATCTTTTACAGTAAAAGCTGAAGCAATGACGGTCTTGCCGTCGGCAGATAAAATCCTTTCTGTCGGACGGGCAGGTATCGTCAGGATTTCGCCGTCTGGCAGAAGGACTGGAAATGTGTCGGGAGTATTATCGTCAAGGGCTTTCCAAACGGCAGCTACGGTGGCGGCTGTAGCACAGGTTCCGGTGGTAAGTCCCGTGTGTTGTGGGTAGAATTCGGGAAGCAGTTGTTCAACTTGCCGACGGAGTCCATGCCTCCCTGTTACGGTTATAAACGAAGGAGGAAGTAGCGGGCGTTGGATGGCAAACACTTGGATACCAAGGCTTGTTGCCACTTCAACCTTTTCTTTAAATCCTCCCGACAAACCGCTTTCTTTCAGTATGATAGATTCCGGATGAAGTTGCTCCATCACGATTCGTTCGTCTTCGCCTTCGTGGTAATAGCAGAGGCGTTCGCGAGGAAATCCTTGGCGGTCGGCCAACAGGCGTGAGCTGTCGCGGTCGAGGATGCGGCAGTGGCAGCGTATGTTTTCATCTTTCCATAGCGCAGCCAGGCGGGCAATGCTCTGTACGCCCGTAAGCAGGAGGAGAGAGGCCGGATGCGATTGCTGTATTTTCTTCACAGCTTCGTCATAGCCGGCACACCAGATAACAGGACAGGCCGTACGTGGCGGATAGATGCGCTCAAGTCTGATTACAGGAACTTGCAGACGTTGCCCCACTGTAGCTACGTTGCGATGCAGTTCCTCAGCAAAAGGATGAGCGGCATCGACCAGTAGCCGGATTCCCTTTTGCCGACAGAATTGCTCCATTGCTCCCGCATCCATGCCTCCTTGCAGACGGATGCCGTGGTGAAGGGACACTTCCTGTTCATCTCCACGGGTGGAATAGTAGAACGGACTGCCCGATTCGTCCAGTGTGTTTGCCGCCAGTCGGCCTTCGGTGGTTCCTCCTAAAATAAGAATCATAATTCAATCCTTCCGATACAGATGTTTGAACTCATGCGCATAGAGGCGGGACAAGCCTTGGCGGTTGTCAATGGCTTCGCCCACTACTAGCAGGGTAGTCAGCGTCAGGTTGTTTTCTTTCACAATCCTGGCCAAATCTTTCAGCACACCGCGGTAGATGCGTTCGTCTTTCCACGTCAGATGGTAACAGGCGGCAACAGGCGTATCTTCGGGATATTCCTGCAACAGCTCGCTCTGCACCTGGTCTACAATACCCGCGCTGAGGAATATGCACATCGTACTTTGCGAGCGCGCCATGAGGTGCAGCTTTTCCCGTTCGGGCATGGGTGTCCGTCCTTCGCCGCGGGTCAGGATGATACTCTGCACTTTTTCGGGAATGGTAAACTGTGATTTCAGGGCAGCGGCAGCGGCTTGGAAAGAAGAAATACCCGGCGTGATGTGATAACTCATCTGGTATTGGTCGAAATAGTTCATCTGTTCCTGTATGGCTCCATAGATACAAGGATCACCCGTGTGCAACCGGACAATGAAGCAACCGCGGTCATAGAATGCTTTCATCAGCGCGAACTGTTCCTCCAGATTCATGGAGGCAGAACTGCGGACTACGGCACCTGGTTTGGCACAATAGGTCAGTTCGCGGGGCACCAGACTGCCGGCATAAAGTATCAGATCGGCTTTTTCCAGCATCTGTCGTCCGCGTACGGATATCAGGTCGGGATCGCCCGGACCGGCTCCCACGATTTCGATATGGCCGCTGTCGGTCATTATTCCCTTTCCAATGGCTACGGCCAGGGTATAGTTGCTTCCTTTCTGTTTGTTCAGTACCAGACACCCGCTTTCCGAGGCCAGCAGGGCTGCTGCTTCGCTGACGCTGGGCGTACCCATGTGTTTTTGTACTACTTCGCTCGGGGTAGGGACGTCTACCGCCTTCAGCTCTTCGGCTGTATAGAAGTGCACGGGGAACCGGGATTTCAGCTGTCCGACTACCGGCTCTTCACGTTTCTCGCAGATGGTGGCAAAATCGGAAATTGCGGCGGGATGGATGTGTTGGCTGTACAGCGTTTCGTCCAGTTGCCGGATGACTTCCTCGACAGGTCCGGCGTTGTGTGCCAATCCGATGCCTGCATGGAGTACCTGCGGAATGTAATAAAGAGCAGGGATTCCGGCAGTGTCGTAGCGGAAAGGCGTAATCAGCAAGACTAGTTCGTAAGGCTTCAAGTCGATGTCTTCGAAGCGTCCGTAACGGATGCTGACATGCGGCGGACAAGTCTGCTCCAACCGCTCCACACCCGGCACCCGTACACCGATGTACAGCAATGTGGGTACTTGTTTGACAAACAGGCTGATGAGTCGGTTTATTATGCGATGTCCTTCATCAGAATTTGCGGAAATCATGTTTCCACCTTCGGCAGTCAGGACTGTCCAGTTGTATTCAGTGCCCAGTGTATCGAGTGCCCACAGGCCAGTACGGTCACTTTGTGTAGTAATCACGGCTTCCGCTCCGATACATCCGGCCACACATCGGGCCAGCTCGTTCGCCCCGCCTACATGTCCCGACAGGACAGGAATGGCATATCGTCCCGTACTGTCTATACATACTACTGCAGGATCAGTATGCTTGTCTGCGATGAAAGGCGCTATGCTCCGTACACAAATCCCCATGGCTCCGATAAAGATAAAGGCGTCATAGCGATGGAAATTTTCATTGAAGAAGTTCGCATAGCTTTCTACATTCAGGCAGGTATTGTCCTTGACCGTCGTACTGAGGATGACGGCTTGGGGAAAATCCGGCAACAGACGGTGTGCCAGCGGCAATCCTTCTTCGAAAATCAATATAATGGCTGTCTTTTTATCCATGTTTTCTGTTTCTATTATAAGGTAGCTTTCATTATTTTGATGGGATTGTAGTCATCCAACGCAATGCGTACCGATGGTTGCAGTTGCATACCCAGTTTTGCGACTGCCTCGCGGAAGGCTTTCCCGCTTTCGGCAGATACGGAGTTGAAGACGATACATCCACCGGGCTGGAGAAGTTTCTTTATTCCTTCCATCATTTCGCCCAGTTTGCCTCCATGACCACCGATAAATACGGCATCGGGAAGGGGTAGGGAGGAAAGTTCGGTTTGTAGAAAGTCTCCTGTCAGATGTTGTATGCCCGGAACGCCGAAGCGGCGACTGTTCACTTCCATCAGTTGTCTGCCTTCGGGACGTATTTCAAAAGAAACGACCGTCAGATGCGGAAACTGGAGGCGTGCTTCGATGGATACCGAACCCGTGCAGGAACCGATATCCCAAAACACACGTCGACTGTTCAGTTCGAGTGCACGGAGCGTAAGCAGCCGGATAGGGGCCTTGGTTATCATACGGGCACGTCCGTCCAAATGATCGAAAGCCTCGTCAGGAATGCCGAAGGGACGTGGTGGGAGAGGAGTGTCAGCTTTCAAGATCAAGCAATTGGGGCGTTCAAAGCAGCTTCGGGCAGTCTCTTCAACCGTCATCCGGCGGATGCGTTCTTTGTCTGGGTTTCCCAGGTGTTCGCCTACATAGACCGTATATTGGCTGTAGCCATAGTCCAGCATGCGGTGGGCAATGGCGTCGGGAGTGTGTTCCCGGTCGGTCAGGATGCCGATTTGGGTGCTTCGTTCTATCAAGGCCCTGTCCAGTTCCTGCCAAGGGCGTCCGGTCAGCGATACGTTTCGCATGTCGCTGTAGGGGATTACCATCCTGTGTGCCAATGTCTGCAAGGAGTTGAAGGCAGGATAGAGTCGCAGGTGGGCTTCAGGCATCCGTTTACGGAGCGTGTTGGCAAAACCGAAAAACAGCGGATCGCCCGAAGCGAATACCACGATAGGATGTCCGTCGGTCTCGAAATGGGCCTTGTATTGTGCGAATACGTTGTCCAGCGGTATGTTGATGGTCATCCACGTGGCATCATCCGGCAGCAGGGAAGCTACAATCTCCCTGTGCCGTACACCGCCCGAGAAGTACCTTCCGTTTCGGATCAGTTCCTGTACTTCGGGAGGAAAGAAGGGTGAGGGACTGTCATCCAGTCCTATCAGGATGAAATTCTGTTCCATATTTATCTGTTTATACGTCTCGGCCGGGGCGCAGTTGTTCGGCATCGTTGTAGCAAAGGATGGCGTTGACCAGCGTAGCGGCCAGGTTGCTTCCTCCTTTGCGTCCTTCCACAATGATTTTGGGGATTTCTGTAAAAGGTTTCACCATGTGCTTGGATTCCTTTACGTGAACGAAACCTACAGGTGCTGCCACGATGCCTGCCGGACGGGCTTTCTCTTTGCGAATCAGGTCGCATAGCTCCATCAGGGCCGTCGGCGCGTTGCCGAAGACAAACAGGGCGTCAGGATGTTCTTCTACCGCGAGTCGGATACCGGCCTGTGTACGGGTGATCTTTTTTTCAGCAGCCATTTCAGCCGAGCGCGGATCACTGAGATAACATTTCACTTCCACTCCCAGCCGTTGCAACGCTCCCTTGCGGATGCCGCTGGCGGCCATGGTCACATCGGTGACAATGGTTTTCACTTGTCCGTCAGCAATCTGTCTGTACAGCGTAGATACGGCATGGTTGTCGGTCCGCAGCAAGTCTTCCATTTCGAAATCGGCCGTGGTATGGATGGCGTGCAGCAGGGCCCATTTGTGGTCCAAGGGGATATCCTTGTTCTTCAGCTCGCTTTCGATAGTACGGAAACTGCGTATCATGATGTCCTGTCCGATGGAAGCTCCCGATTCCTCGTTTTCCCGATAGTATCCCCGGGGAGTAACAAAGCTGCCTTCCCATTCGTAAGACTGTGAGTTGCCGATAATGACGACTGTGAACATGTCTGTCTGTTCGGGATCAAATTCTTGTAAGGAGGTCACGTGTACTTCCTGTTCCGGTCTTCCGGCCTGGCGGACGTAGCCCACAGGTGTCTGTGGGGAACGGCCTTCCTGCAGGAATATTTCTTTCAGCCGATAGAGTTGCCAGTAGCGGCCTTCGCTTTTGGGATTATAGACTGCAGTGACAAAATCGCCCTGGGCAGCGGCTACGATTCGTTTCTCGATGCGTTCCCACGGAGTCATCAGGTCGCTGAGGGAAATGACGCAGAAGTCGTGGCCCACCGGTGCGCCCAGCAGGGAGGCTGCCTTCTGAAAGGCACTGATGCCGGGCAGGGATACGATTTCGACAGTGCTGCCCCGTTCGCGCTTCATTTCGTAAATGAGCGGTGTCATGCCATAGATGCCTGCATCGCCCGAACTGATGACGCATACCGTCTTTCCCTGCTCTGCCAGTTCGAAAGCCTGTTCGGCCCGCACGCGTTCGCGTTTCATCCCTGTGTCGATGCAGGGTGTTTCCGGATGCAGGTAAGGAGTGATAAACTGAAAATAGTATTTGTAACCTATCACGGCATCTGCTTCGTGCAGTGCAGCCTTGACGGCCGGGGTGATGTCTTGCTCGTTGCCCGGTCCGATGCCGGCAACGATTATTTTCGGTTGTTTCATTTCTTTGGATTTCATAATCTTTGGCAAAGATACGTTTTTTCGGTAAACTTTCCGGTCGTTACTGCTGTCTTTATCGCGGGTGGTTCAGTCTTGTCTCAATCTTTTCCGGCAGCATAGGCAGCTTTCTTTTCCATGATGCCTACACTGCGATGGTGCAGGCTGAAGCGGAGGTGTTCGATAAAGATATCTTGGATTTCGGGTATTTGTCCCAGGCCTTCTTGGCGTATATTAACGGTATAGCCTTCCGCTTCCAGTTTTTCTTTCCATTCTGTGGCTATGTCGTTGCGGGCATGGTCACCTGCCACCAGCATGAAGGGTTGTAAGGTCACTTTTCGGGCTTTCGCAGCTTTCAGTTGTGCCAGCAGGGTGTCGAAGGTCGGATAGCCTTCTATCGTGGCTACGTGGCAGTTTGAGTGTCCGGCGGCTTTCAGTACATGGTCCATTTGGCTGTAGACAGCTGTGCTTGGAGTATGAGTGCCGTGCCCTACGAGCACGAAATGTTCCGTTTCCTTTTTACCATCCGACATTGCTGCGTCCATGCGTCCGGTCAGGATATCGGCTACTTTCTGGCAATCGTCCACCGAATAGAGTAGGGGAGTACCCACCCGAATTTCTTTAAAGAAAGCCTGTACGCTTTCCACGTCGCGCCGAAGCGATTCCATTTCCACTCCGTCAATGATGTTGCTGCTCTGTACGACGACGTGTGTATAGCCTTCGGCCCTCAGGCGCAGAAGTGCTTCGAGCGGCGTGTCTTTCCGGATGCCGCGTTGCTTGAGGCGGCGGATGACAATGCGCGATGTATAGGCTTCGGTAAAGGTAAGTTCAGGAAACGCTTCCTGCGCTTTCCGGTTCAGGGCATCGATGGTGAGGGCACGTGTGTCGTCGTATGTCGTACCGAAATGTACCATCAGCAGGGCTGCTTTCTCGCCACTCTTCAGATTGGCAAGCAAGTCGCAAGGAACAAAACCGCCCTCTCCGTATGCGCGACAGAGGAGGGCGGTTTGACATAACAAAAGTAAAGTAAGGACTTTTCTCATGCAGGGGGCTGATTACTGGTTGCTCATTACGCGCAGGATGTCGAAGTAGAAGCTGGCATTCACCTCTGCTCCTTTTTCAACTTTTCCTGTTGCGATGTCGTAGACATAGATGCAGGATTCCTCACGGGTGTTCACGCCTACATACGCTTTCCCGTCGACAACGGCTGTGCGTTGGGAGAAGCGGCCGGCATTGTAGGCTATTTCCTCACCGTTGTATTTCAGTCGTTCTCTTGTGCCGTCTGCCAGGTTCAGGATGGTGTAGTAGTGACAGTAGGAGTCGATGTTGAGCGTACCGTCCTGCGGGTCACCGTCATCGTTGCGTGCGTAGGCTAGTGCCTTTCCGTTGCCCAGGTATTGGATGGTCAGCAACTTGCCGTCAGCGTTCGGATAACCGTCGTAAGTCGTATCAAACTGTGTTTCGCCCTTTTTGATGCGAAGCAGGTGGCCTATTTCCTTTTCGTTTTCGTCCGGAGTGAAAGTGGCCAGGTAAAGATTGTCATCCTCATCATACATCACGCTGTTCTGCATCAGTTCGCCGTAGGCACTGCCGGCTGTCTGTTGGGCTATATTGTTCGGTTCGTTGCTTTCCACCTTCATAGTAGCCGGGTCGATGATGGCCGTATAGAAATAGGGCGTAGCCTTTCCGTTCCGTTTCGAAGTCTTGGCAAAGTAGAAATAATAAAGTTTCTTGTCGCTTTGGCGGTAGGTCAGGATGCCCGATGTCGTGAGTACCGGATAGCCTTCGGGAGCAGTAATTTCACTCAGGGTGCCGCTGTCGATGATGCTCATGTCGTCGGCGTTCAGCTTGGTCCAGATGATTTTGTCTGCATCGCCGTTGGCGGCCATGATGAGCAGAGTGTTGTCGTCCAGCCAGGCGTGTGTGTACGAGCGTGCCTTGAATGTATAGCCGTCGGCAAACGGACGTTGGCCAACAACGTTCAGGGCGTTTTTGCCGGTCGTGGGGTCATAGTTCACTTCCAGTTTCACAAAGCGGTCGGCCGGCTGGTAAGGCACTTCATAATAATATTTGCCTTTCACGATCGCCTCCATGGTGTAGGTGTTTCCATTGGATTCGAATTCGGAGCCGATTCCTTCGATCGTAATCTTGTCTGCATCGGCGCTCAGGTCGGATACACTTCTGACGATGGTTCCGTCGCCCTGGCTCATGCCGCCATGCTTGCCCACACTAAGGAAAAGGTCGAAGTGATAGTCCTTCGTCGTTTCTTCCGGATTATTGTTGCCTCCGTTTCCTTCGGCAGGATCGTCCGAACAGGCTGTGAAAGAAGTGGCCAGCAGGGCAGCCATACATGCACTCAGTAAAAATTTGAATTTTTTCATAATGAAACAATTGGTTATTGGTTAGATTAGTTGATGAATAGTCTGAATTTGGCAAAGAAGGCCCGTCCCGGCTTTTGCAGCTTGTAATTGTCGTAAGCCGTTTCGTCCAGCAGGTTGGAGCATTCCAGCGACAGGCTGTAAGTGTCGTTCTTCCACGAGTAGGAGAGGCCCGCATTGCAGATGTGCTGCGTCGGTATGCGCGACTTGTTCTCGTACGAGCCATAGGCTTCCCACGTCAGGAAATACCAGTGCACCCATTGGTAGTTGCAGTTCAGTCGCAGGCGGCTGTCCGGCAGGCCTACGTTGTGGAACGTATAGCTTGCTTCGGCTCCGCCGAACAGCCAGGGGCGGTTGGGCAGGCGGTTGTTGTAGGTGGCCGAAGGTTTTCCGTCGGTCTTGTATTGTTGCTGGTCGCGTGCGTCCTGAAAGCTCAGGTTGCCGGACAGTTGCAGTCTGTTCTGCCAGTCGTAGCGCACTTCCCCTTCCATGCCTTTGATGTGTACGGCCGGAACGTTCTGGTATTGCATCATGCCTTCCTTTTCGATCACCTGCACCTGGATGAAGTTGTCCACATTGCGCAGGAAACCGTTGGCTTCGTAGTATAACGTGTGCCCGGCAGCCGGACGCCAGGTTCCGAAGAAGCCCAGGTTGACGTTGTCGCTGCTTTCGGGCTCAAGTGCCACGTTGGCATAGACCGTCGTTCCGTTGCCCAGCAGTTCGCGGGCGATGGGCAGGCGTACACTGTGTTCGAAAGAGGCCTTCACGGCAAAGGGAGTGGAAAGGGTGAAGCGGGTACCTACGCCATATCCCCAGTAGTTCCGGGTGATGGAACCCCGCACGTTGTTCGAACCCGTCGTCGCGCCCGAGTCGGTCTGGCGGATGTTGGCATGGTTCACGTAGTCTTTCACGAAGAGGGTGTTGTTCCACCGGTCGTCGAAGAACGACTGATAATAGGAGAGGCCTGTGATATGCTTGGTCAGTATGTCGTTCGACGGTTCGAAGTCCGTATCCAGGTCGTCATAGCGGTCATTGCCCGTGCGGTTCATCGAGTAGTCCAGGTTGAAACCATGGTGTGCGTTCAGCGCATAGTCGGCATTGGCGTGTACCAGGGTCATCGGACGTTTGTAGTGGCGCATCGAGCGTTTGTTTCCCGTAATTTCGTTGCGTGAGCTCACGATGTAGCCTCCGTTCCAGTCATATTTCCGGTAGGCGGTATCTACCGTCAGCGAGTGGTCCCACGTGTGCGACAGCGAGGCGTTCAGCTGTAGTCCCTCCACCAGGAAGTCGCGTTTCCGGTAGCGTGCCGCCACGTTCCATGCGTCCGTCTGCCGTTCGGCCATGCCGTAGACCACCGTCTGCACCGAGCCGGTCTGCAGTTCCTTGTCCGTTTTCGAGTAGGACCCCGAGACGAAGAAGGCGTCGGCCCACCACTTGTCGGCGAAACCTATTTCCAGCTGGCCCAGCAGGGAAAAATAGTCGTCATGGAAACGCTTGCGGTCGGCGTAGACGTAGGCGTCTGCCTCTTCGTCCCACACTTCTACGTCTTTCATCCGATAGTCGTTCTTCGAATAGTTGATGCCCACCGTAGGCCGCACGATGAGTCCCGTCCGCCGTTCCACCCACTGTGCGTTCAGGTCTGCCTTGTGCGTATGGAACGAGCCGATGCCGTAGGATGCGTCCAGGTAGTTTTTCTTCTCCTGCTTCGTGACGATGTTGATGGCGCCGCCCAGCGCGTCGGTACCCAGGTGGGCAGGCACTACGCCCTTATACACTTCTATGCGGTCGATGATGCCGACAGGCAGGTTGGCCAGCGACATGCCGCTGCCTTTGCTGTCCAGTGGCATGCCGTCCAGGAAGTAGCGCACCGAGTTGCCCGAAAGCCCGTTGATAGACAGATCGAAGTCCGAACCCACGCCGCCCTCTTCGCGTACCTTGACGCCTGTCGTGCGGTCCATCAGGCTGTTCAGGTCGTTCAGTGAAGAGGCCAGTGCCTTCACGTCCAGCGCGTTGACCGCAAATACGCCTTCTTTCAGTTTCTGCGTCTGGCTTTTGCCGTACACCTCTACCGTCCCCAGTCCCACGTTGCTTTCCTTCAGGCGGAAATCCTGGGTCACAGGTCCGTCGATGCGAAGCGGCATCTTCAGTGTCTCGTATCCCACGAACGACACCACCACCACATGCCTGCCCGGCGTCACCATCAGTTCGTAGCTTCCGTCCGTATGGCTGTAGCAGCCTGTGCTGCTGTTTTCGATGGCGATGGTGGCCTGTTCCACCGGATGGCCTTCGCGGTCGGTCACCTTGCCCGAAAGGCGCACCTTGACCTGGCCTACGGCCTCAAGGCTGCCTGCGGCCAGACACAGCAGTATCCCGACGAGCAGGAGGCAGGAGCGGATGTTTGTTTTACCCATTTTCATATTCCTATCAGTTCTACGGGAAAACGGGGACAGAAGAAGTACAAAGAGAAACGGCCTTGCCCTCGCCTGTCCGCGACAGGGGGATGTCCGGCAAAGAAAGGTCCGACTCGATGTTTCACCGCCTTATTTCCCGAAAGCGTTAAAACGTTGGCAGATTCTGGCAGGTCTTCTGACTTGTCCCAATCCCTGGATGCCTTCCCATCCCTCCGTTGGTAGGGGACAGTGGCTTGGGGTTTTCCAAGGATTCTTCATGGCGGGGACTCACAGCAGCGGGTCTGTCCAGGACTTTCACCTGGTTCCCTTTTCATCGCGGCCTCCGAAGCGGGTGGGGCTGCGATACCAAAACCGGCGGCAAAGATAGTCCTTTTTTCGAGTTCCGTCGCCATGTCGGCGGAAATATTTTGTGGCGTTGCAATGATTTTATGAGATTGCTCTTTCAGAAACCTTTTGAGTCCTTATCTTTGTAATAGAAATACTTGTACAGAATATGGAACTGACACTGATGGAAGCTGCGCTCACCGGCAATCTGCGGCCGCAGGTGCTGGAATGTTGCGACAACGGTAGATGGCTGGTCGCTAACGAGCGGCTCGAACACGTGCTGCGGGCAAGCGGTTATGCCGAGATGGAAAGTCGCCTGTCGCAAGCCCTGCAGGGCATTTATGGGGTGACGTTCGAGCATGTTCTAAGTCCTATGGACCGTTTCATCGACGAGCTCCATCAACCTTTGGGACTGACTGCCGAGGCTGCCGACCGTCGTCTGTTGCTGGACGATCCCCTCCCGACGTCGGGCACGCCGCTCCTCTGTTTTTACCGGCTTCTTTTTCAGGCCGAAGCCCGGTGGGCCAAGCTGCGCCTCCTGCAGGAATACGAAACGGTAATGTGGGACGAGTCTGTCATGGACCGTGTCCGTTGCATGCTTCGTCGCATCACCTGCCTGGCGCGCATCCTGTCCGCAAAGAAGTCCGATGAAGCCTCTCTGTCCCATTCTGTCTGCCAGCTGATGTGCCACACCCTGACCACACTCTACGCCGAGCTCTCCCTGCTTTTCGACATTCAGCCCGATGCCGACGACGACCGCCCCTCCTGGCGCAGCCTGTGCTACCTTCTGTGGAACGCCTATCCCCACGATGCTTGGATGGCGGCCTACGATGCCCTGGCCGATGTTGTTCGCTCCGAACGTAGCCTGTGTCTGGGTGTTTCGGCCGACGATACCGAACGCCTTCTGATCCACCTGGTCGGATGTTTGCCCCGATTCTCCAGCGGCTCTGTCTACCTGTCCGTTTGTCGTGCGCTCGAGTCCTATATTTACCTTATGCGTCAGCCCTATTCGGTGATGCTCGACTTCGCCACCTTGCAGGACGAAGGATGGAACCACCGCTCTTTCCAGCAAACCTCTGCGAGGCTGGACGCCGCCTGGCGGCAGGAGCAAGATCCCCGTGCCATTTGCACCGCCATCGGCCGCCAGTTGCAGGAACTCTATTGGCTGCCCGTTCTGCCCGTAGCTTCCCGCAGCTTGCCGTCACTCATGCGCGACTGGCTACACCAGCAGCAGGCCGTCTACCGGTCGCAGGTGGGGAGTATTTTGTTGTCATCAACTCCCGCAGAAAAAGAGCAGAGGCCAAAGCCGAAAATAGACATCTCTGGCAAAAAGAAAAAGATAGATCAGTCGTTAAAGTACCTGCACTTTATGTCAGGCAGTAAAAACAATCGGCCCATCTTCCCTGACAAGGATGATTACAGCAGGCTCATAGACTATACCACCCAATTTCTGAATAGCGAAGGGGTGGTTCCTGATGTAAGCGGGCAGCTTGCTCCCCAACTGGACGCCGCTTCTATCCGATATACCTATCACTTGATTTATTTGAATTGGAAAGGAAGCATAGACCGCCATCGTTTTGTCGATTTCTTGAAAGCTGTCTTCCGTAATTTCGAGGAACAAGAGATTAAAACGGTCTACAACAAATTTTCGACGAGGCCCAAGGGCTACGATTACAATTTGGGTGAATAACGTTTCTGATTCCCCCCCCCTGAGGGTATGGAGGTGATTTTCGAGGAGATAAAGAAAATCACCTCTTTTTTTATTGCCTGATAGATAGTGTGTTATGAACTCTGTACGAGGAGATTAAGGTGAATGAAAATCACCTCTTTATCACCATCCGATCACCTTATTCTTTTGCTGTCGCGATCTGGGAAATCCTGCTCGTGACTTCTGCTCCGGTCAGCCAGTACGGACGGAAGCCGAACAACGGCTGGCATCAAAAATTAATTATGGCAAAAGAACAAGAAAAGCTGCTGCAACTCATCGTGCAGCTCCACCAGAAGGTAGACCGACTGGAATTCCTCCTTTCATCCACTTCCTACCCGGGGGGAAAGGGGGAAACGAAAGTGAAAAACGAAAAAACGGGTAGGGCAGACCCCCTGGCACAGTGGATGGACGGACAGGAACTGATGCAGGCACTCCACGTCAGCCCGCGCACCCTCGCCACCCTGCGGGCCAACGGCACCCTGCCGCACTCCCGCATCGGCGGAAAGCTCTATTACAACCGGCGCGACGTGGCCGAACTCCTGCGCAACAACTACGTGATGTTTACGCTCAACGAAAGCGGGCACATCCTGCCCGAAGAAAGGAGGAAGCCATGACAACACCCGCCCACACTCCGGCCACGGCACAGACTGCATGGCCCGTCTTCTCGTTCTTCAAGGCGCCCGTCACAACCACCGTGCCCCATCGCACCGTCAATCTGCGGCAGATATACAACGCCATCCGCGGGCCCTACTACCAGCCACAGACCGAAGCCCTGCGCGCCCTCGTCAGTCTGCAGCGCGAGGGTCGGGCGGACAAGAACGAGCCCAAGCGATACAAAAGCCTGCACTTCGACTACGCCTGCTTCTCGGGCACCTTTGCCCGGCGCACCGACAGCGCCTTGCTGCAACACAGCTCGTTGCTCTGCCTCGACTTCGACCACGTAGACACCTGGTGTGCCGCCCGTTCGCCCCTGGCCGATACCCTTGGCCATCCCGACCCCGAAGCCATCCGGGGCGTCTACGGCCTGCGCTATGCCCTGCTGAACGACGACTATTTCGACACCCAGCTGCTCTTCCGAAGTCCCAGCGGCGACGGGCTGAAGTGGGTGGTCGAGATAGATCTCACCCAGGGCACCCATGCCCAGTACTTCGAAGCCTTGAGCCACTACCTGCAGGCCACCTATGGCGTCAGCGTCGACCCGTCCGGACGAAACCTGTCGCGCGCCTGCTACCTTCCCCACGATCCGGACGCAGTAATTAACCCTAAATATTTGAACGAAGATGAAAAATAAAACATTTGACATACACCAATGGATTCCTGCCCGCACCGAACGCGAGGAAGTGGAAATCGTCTTGAAACGCATCGAAGCCAACCACATCGACCTCACTGCCGACTACGCCGACTGGTGTCGCCTGGGCTTCGCCTTTGCCCACGCTTTCGGCGAAGAAGGCCGCACGTTCTACCACCGCCTGTCGGCTTTCTATCCCGGTTATCAACCGCAGGAAACCGACCGCCAGTACGACGCCTGCCTTAAGTCACGGGGCGAGGGCGTCACGCTGAAAACCTTCTTCCACATGGCCCGCACGGCCGGTATCGACATCCACACCGGCAGCGAACCCGTTCTTCCCGTTTCATCCCTTCCTACCACCGTAGGGAAGGCGGAAACGGAGGAAACCGCTGCGCCGCTGTCCGACGAACCTTTGCCCACCTTTTCAGGCGAAGTGAAAGGCCATCTGCCTGCGCTGCTGTCCGACGTCGTCAGCCGTGCCCTCTCGTCCGAAGATGCCGACATGCTGTTGCTCGGCTCCCTGACCTGCCTGTCGGCCTGCCTGCCCGGCGTGAGTGGCGTTTATGGCGAACGTCGCGTCTATCCCAACCTGTTCCTGTTCGTGGCGGCACCCGCTTCGTCGGGCAAAGGCAGGCTCACCCTCTGCCAGCGGCTCGTGCTCCCCGTCCATCAGAGCCTGCGCCGCCTCTACATGCAAGAGTACGAAGCCTATCAGCAGGAGCTGGCCCGCTATCAGACCGAAGGACGTAAGAATGGCGGCTTCCCGCCTCAGGAACCGCCCGTTCGCATGCTCATCCTGCCTGCCAACAGCAGTTCCACCGCCGTCTTCCAGACCCTGAACGACAACGGCGGCAGCGGGCTCATCTTCGAGACCGAAGGCGATACCCTGACACAAACCTTCCGCAGCGAGCACGGCAACTACAGCGACGGCTTGCGCAAAGCCTTCCACCACGAGAACATCTCCTACAACCGCCGTGCCAACCGCGAGTATGTCGACATCGCAGAGCCCCGCCTTTCCGTCGTCCTCAGCGGTACGCCCCGCCAGGTGCTCTCCCTCATCCCCGATGCCGAAAACGGCCTTGCCAGCCGTTTCCTCTTCTACGGCATCCGCATCCGTCCGCACTGGGCCGACGTCTTTGCCTGTAGCGAGGACGAGACGCTCGACGCCCGTTTCGACCGCCTGGGCCAGCGTTTCTTCCACTTCTACGAACGCCTGCAGCAGTCGGACGCCATCCGTTTCGTCTTCACTCCCGAGCAGTGCATTCGTTTCAACGACTTCTTTGCCCACCGTCAAGACGAATACTACCGCCTGTTGGGCGAGTCTTTCGTTCCCAGCATTCGTCGCCTGGGGCTCATCACCTATCGCCTGGCCATGATCCTGAGCACCCTGCGGCTGATGGAACTCAGCCCCGACGAAGTCTTTCCGTCCCTCCTGACCTGCTCGGACACCGATTTCGACACGGCGCTTCGGATGGCCACCGTCCTGCTAGCCCACAGTGCCCGCATCCACACCCAGCTGATGCCCACCCGTTTGCCGTCGGACATGAGTGATGCTGCCCAGCTTCGCCGTCAGTTCTTCGACAGCCTGCCAGCCGTCTTCACCCGTCCCGATGCCGTTCGTTTCGGCAAGCTCCTTTCGCTCAGCGAGCGCCAGGTAGACAAGTGCCTCCGCCAGTGGATGGATGCCTCGCGTGTGCAGCGTCGCGACCGCGGCCAGTATGCCAAGCTTCCTCAGTCTTGAGCCGCTGTCTCTGTCGGCAAATCGCTGCAAAACCCTGCACAAAGGGCTCCACCTCCGTACCCGCTCCGTACCTGGTCCATACCCGCTCCACCCTCAGGTACCTCCAGACGGAGAAGGTACGGAGGTGGTCCCGTGCGGGTCTTGTGCAGGCGTGGCGCATTTCCTCCGTTCCTCCTTTCCTACGGGGGAGGAAATGGTGGAAACGGAAGAAAAATATTTTTTCTTTACGGATTCATTCTGTATGCTATTTTTTATCAATTTAATAATACTACGTATTATTAATTGATAATTGTTTTTGAAGAAAACGAATGATTATTTATAATATGTATATTTCACGTTTTGTTTAAGAAAAATATTATCAATATGATTTTTCAATTCAAAAAATATTGTATACTTTTATGCTCGAATCTTAAATTAATAGCAAGATGAAAATTAATCAAATCGAAATGGATTGGAGAATGCGGGGACCTGTAGCGGTGACCGCATGGTGTGAGAAGGAGACGAAGGAATTCGTAGCCGGCGTGGAGGTGGTCTATAAAGACGAAGTGGAGGGAGAAGACCGGCTGCGGTTCGACGGCGAAAGACAGTTGCTCTATTTCGACGCGTACGAGCTGGCGGAACGAATCATGATGCACCAGGAGACGGAAGCGGCGGGAAGCACTGCTTTGCCTTTGGCAATGCCGGCCGGAACGGTCAGGATTGATTTGCGGAACAACCGTCGGCTGGCCAAGAAGATGATAGGCTACCTGTTGTACCGCTATTTCGGGCGGAAGGCGTGTGTGGAGAGGGACTTTACCGGGCAGACGGTGGCCTGGATAGAAGAAGGTCCTTTGAGTGGTCGGCCGAAGGTCGTGGGGTATTTACGTTACAGGTTGGTGCCTTGCCTGGATGCGGGATGCCTGTCGGGATGGCTACAGGTATCATACGAAGGGAAATCTTATGTCTATAAGGGGAAGCCTGCCGTAGAAATGGAGATGGGCTTGGGTGCCCGGCTGATGACGGGACGTGAAGTGATGAGATACGGGGCGATGGATGCCAGGCAACGCAGCAGGCTGGGTGAGTCTTACTGGCTGGTGAACCGTGAACTGAAAGACAGGCTGAGGATTGATACGGACTGGTATTCGAAACAGAAAGAGGAAGTGTACAGGAAGAGAGTGGACCGTATCACGGCTTTCCGGAAACAGTGGTTGGAAAGCGCAGACCTACAGGCGTACGGGCTTCATTTCGGTACGGAATGGAAAGATGTGGGCCGAGAATGTGTCCGTACGGTGCCACCTGTCGCCCGGCAGTTGAGTTTCGGCAACGGGACGGGCATCGAGCCCAGCTTCATCAAGTTATACCGTCCGTTCAGCGGGGTGCCAAACAAGCAATATCGGTTCATCTTCATTTATCAGAGCGGCAACGAGGCGCTGCATGCAATGGCACAGAAATTATATTGTTATTTTGCGTACGGAAGTCCCGACGGGAAGCAGATTAATCCTCAACTTCAACTGGGCTATTGGCTGGGGACTGTTTTCGACAAGATGACCTGCAAGGACGAACACATAGAATATCGCTCGCAGGAGACAATGCTGGTCGATGTGGAGACTGCGCTACTGGAGAGGCAGCGCGATCCGCAGTTCTGTTATTTTGCATTCTGTGTGACTCCGTATTCCAAACTGAAGGGGGTAGACGAGTATTACAAACTGAAGGAGCTGCTGCTGCGCTTCGGCATTGGGTCACAGTTTGTCAGCACGGATTCGATAAGTAAGTCCGATTTTGCTTCGTATCCCCTGCCGAACATTTATACGTCGGTGCTGGCCAAGCTGGGCGGGGTACCTTGGAAGATTACGGTGTCGATGGGCAGCGGTCGTGACCTGGTGGTGGGTGTGGGAGCTTTCCGCTCGCAGAAGGCCGACGGACGCTACGTGGGCGGTGCGTTCTACTTCATGCCCGACGGACATTTCCTGAGCTTCGACTGCTTCAAGGGAAACAATCTGGACCGATTGGCTGAAAATCTGCGTTCGTCCATTTGCGACTATATACAGACCAGGCGTGAATTGCCCTCTCAAGTCGTGATTCATTACTACAAAGCCATGAGTCAGAAGGAATGGATGAAGATAGACCGTGTATTGCAGAGCATGAAACTAAGGGTGCCGGTAACCATCGTCACGGTGAACAAGACGGAAGAGAACGATATCCTGAGCTGGGAACCAGCTCAAAGCAGTTGTCTGATGCCGCTGAGTGGCACGTATGTGCGACTGGGCGGAGGGCGTTACCTGCTCTTCAACAATGACTATTATCAGCTGGCTCAAACGAAGAAGAGGCAGTGGCTCCCGCTGAAGCTCATCGTAAGCCGCCGATCGGCCAGTGGAGCAGCACTGCGCGACCCGCTTTCGGAAGAAGAGGAAGAGAAGCTGCTGGGGCAGATATACCAGTTTTCGCGTATCGGATGGAAATCGGTATCGGTCCATCGGTTGCCCGTGACGCTGCGCTACCCGGAGATGCTGGCGCAGATGGTGCCTTTCTTCCAGGAAAAGCAGTTGAACCTGAAGGGGCGGACTTCTCTATGGTTCTTATGACGCACGTTGCATAGGGACGCAATCCGATGCAGAATTTCCCATTTCTGAAAATACAGGGTTTCAGTGGGTTATCTTTGTGACGAGGAAGCAGACCGGATGTTGCTGCAGAAGCATTCGCGAACCTTGCTCGGAAAGAACAATAGGTATAACAACTAAAATCAAAAGAAAACATGGGAACTATTAAACAAGGTATTTTGGGAGGTTTCTCCGGAAGAGTGGGGACCGTAGTAGGCAGTACGTGGAATTCGGTGCACTATATGCGTGCGCTGGCGCTAAGTGTGGGTAATCCGCGCACAGAGAAACAGCAGAGTCAACGTAGCAAGTTTGCCCTGACACTGAGCTTCTTGCAAGCCATTACGCCGTATGTGCGCGAGGGCTATCGGAACTATGCAGACAGATGTACAGCTTTCAATGCAGCCATGTCCTATCTGCTGAAGAATGCTGTGACGGGCAGCGGGCCGGATATCAGTATCGACTATGCCAAGGTGATGGTGGCAAGAGGCAGCCTGACACCGGTGTTCGTGGCAGAAGCTGCGTCGGAAGGAGGAAAAGTGACTTTTACCTGGACAGACAATAGCGGAACGGGGGATGCGCAGCCGACGGATGTGGCCATGCCGCTGGTGTACAACAAGGACAAGCGGGTGGCGGTCTACGACATGCAGGCTGCTACGCGCGAGGACGGTACGGGTGAGCTGACGTTGCCCGAAGGATGGGACGGCGATGCGCTTGCCATCTACCTGGCATTCCGTAGTGCCGACGGACGGTATCAGTCGAACAGCCTTTGCCTGTCGGACACGCCGTCGACGGGCGGTGGCGGTTCTGAAGAAGAGGGCGGAAGTCCGCTGTAAGCTGTAAGGCTGCTCTATAGGGAAACTAGTGGATAATAAAGAGAGGATGTACACATTGGAAAGAACGTATATCCTTTCTTGTTTTTTATCTGCTAATGGTCTTATTTTTGAATATAAGAATAAAAAATGTTAGTATGAATTTTGGAATATATGTTTTCTTTTATAACTTTGGCCGTCACAATTAATGAATTTATTTCTTTTAGAGAATTGATAAATGTTAGATACAGGGCAAATTATTGCAGACAGATATGAATTGCTGAAACGTTTAGGGAGGGGAGGCTTCTCTGAGGTTTGGTTGGCACAAGATAAATTGACGGAAGTAAAAGTCGCCATAAAGATTTATGCGCCAGGAACAGGGCTTGATGATGCTGGTATTTCGCTTTTTACGCAAGAGTTTTCTTTGGTCTTCGATATGAATCATACGAACCTGCTGCACCCTACACACTATGATTGCTGGGAGCGGATGCCGTATTTAATTCTTCCTTTTTGCAAGAACGGATCTGCGTTCAAATATTTAGTCGGAGAAGAACTGATTACCGAAACGGAATGTTGGCATTTACTACATGATGTAGCCGAGGGGTTAGCCTACCTTCATGCTAAAATTCCTCCGGTTATTCATCAGGACATCAAGCCTGACAATATTCTGATTAATGACGAAGGAGGATTTATGATTACCGATTTTGGTATCAGCGCACGTGTCAGGAGTACTTTGCGTCGAAATCAGGGTGAGATGTCTAGTGGAGGTACATTGGCTTATATGGGACCCGAACGGTTTGGCCCGTCTCCTGCTCCGATTATGGCCAGTGACATTTGGTCTTTAGGTGCAACACTTTATGAATTGATGACTGGGATGCCCCCATATGGAGAACACGGAGGAGTGTTGCAGAAAAACGGAGCAGATATTCCCTTAATTGAGGCGAATTTTTCTGAGGCGTTAAAAGACGTTATCTATAAATGTCTGGCTTTAAATCCATGGGACAGGCCCACAGCCAAGCAAATAGCAGATTATGCCTATTCGTACTTGAATGGTGACACTTCGGCCTTTATTGACGTGCAATCTGCTGGTGGAGATACACAAACGACAGTGGAACCAACTCCTCTTTCTATTGAAAAATCTCTTCACTCATCAAATGACAGGATCATCGGTTCTCACTCCGCCCTTGGGGGAAAAGAAATTGTGGAGGGGTGGATATCAAAATTGAAATCGAAACAGGGGAAAATAGGAATGATCGCAGGCTTTGTGTTAATTCTCATTTTAGCCCTTATCTGGGGATTAAGTGGAAATGAAATATCTGAAGAAAATCCTTTCACAGATTCTCCTCAACATAAGAATGATTTGATTTATGCTCCTTTAATTGAGCGCGGAAAGGTTTTTGAAGAATTGGGTGATCGGTTTAGGACGCAGATTGATACGCTGTATGAGAACGGTGATTCTGTTTTTGAGGATTATTATTTGCGTTCTTTAGAATTGTATCGTCAGGTAAGCGCAGTTGGAGATTCTCTATCTGATTCGGTCTATTTTTGTGTAAAAGACCGCATACGGGCTGTCGAGTCAGTGCTGGATTCAGCTCTACATACACTACGGGAAAAATCGGATATGATGGAAGAATTCGGGCAGGATATGGCTGCCCGGGTATTCGAAGACCGAGCATTAAAAATAGAAACTTATATAAATACGAATAAAAGAAATGAAAATGAATAAGTGGGGCAAACTGATATCTTTGACTTGCATGGCTATAGCTTTTGCCAATAGCGCATGGGGGCAATGTGCTTCTATTTATAGAAAAGCGGAGACATTGATGGAAAGTGGTAAATATAAGGAAGCAATAAAGAATTTTAATGCGGCCATGCAGTGTGATAATAATCTGGCAGAATCTTGTAAGATTAAAATCAGTGAATGTGAAAAGAAACTGAAAAAGACTAACGGTCGAGCATCGTCTACTGCTTCTGCAACATCTTATGGATTAACCCTCGACCAGTCGCAACTAACTTTTGGCTTTGAAACGACGTCCAGTAAAATTGTAAAAGTACAAAGCTCTCCTGAAAAGTGGATTGCTACATCGAATACAGAATGGTGTAAGGCGGTGGCTTCAGAAAAAACATTGTCGGTCAGTTGTGAAATTAATAATCAGACGGAAGAGCGTACCGCTACGGTGACCATCAGCAATGGAAAGACTGAAGCTCAAATTACAGTGGTACAAGAGGGAAAGAAAATTGAAGAATATATTGCTGTTGGAGTTGATCAGCTTGAATTTAATAGGAAAGGGGAAATGAAGGAATTGATTGTGGATACAAACGCTGAATGGGAAGTTGCTGATATAGCTCCGTGGTGTGAAGTTGTTGTTCGTGAGAAAAATAGACTAATTTTGAGGACTCAAAAGGTGAAAATAAAGGATCGTGGAGTTGGAACTTTGGTATTGAAGACGAAGACCGGTAAGATCGCTTCGTTGATTATTTCTCAAAAATAAATCTAAAATAAAAAGCTATGAGATGCATGAATTGTGGTTGGGATAATCTTCCAGAAGCGAAGGTGTGTTTGAAATGCGGACAATCGTTGGAAATGTTGAACTGTTATGTGAACAGGCCACATGGCTATACGGCTGGGAGAGCACAAGAAGAAGTTGTACCTAAACCGACTGTTTTAAATGCTGAACGAACAGTCGAGAGTTGTCGTAGTACAGTGGTTTATCCTTCGAAAAGCGGTTCTTCTATGGAGCAGTTCGTGACAGAATGTCCTAATTGCCATTATCCAGTGACGGGGGGATTTACGACTTGTCCATCTTGTGGGACTTCTCTTTCAACCACAAGTAATGAATTGCATCGCCCCACTATTCGGCGGCCGATGAAACAGATTATCGATACCGTTGTTGAACAAAAGCCTCATTGCTCGCTGACTCTTATTCCGGAGGAACACGAGAACATAGTTGCAGAGCCAATAGTTTATGAAGGAAACTCTGTTATATTGAATCGAGACAATACAGAACCTGCTAACCGGACCATTACGTCTAAGGAACAGGCTGAGATTGTTTGGGAAAACGGACATTGGTTTCTAAAAGATTGCAGCGAATTTAAAACTACCTATATTCAGGTGAGTCGTAAAATGGAAATTTTGCCAGGTGATATCATCGTCTTGGGAGATCGACGGTTTAAATTCGAAAGTGACAAAAAGAACGCAGACGGTGAATAATACGATGGTCGATAGATGTGACTATAAGATAGGGGAGTGTATTGACAATCGATATACGGTATCCAAAGTGCTGGGAGAAGGATCTTTTGGGAAAGTGTATCGAGTGAAAGACTATGAAGGTCATGATTACGCCCTGAAGTTGCTACGTTTGTGGGAAGTACCGCCTGAAATACGCAAGCCGCTGATGGCTCGTTTTGAAATGGAATTTCGGACAGGACAGATTGATTGTGAGTACTTAGTTCGCTCATTGGATTATGGTGTTGTAGGTGGCAATCCATATATTGTGATGGAATTTTGTCCTGGTGGGGATTTGGTTCCTTGTTTGGGGAAGTATAGTGATAAAAATCCCCAAATTTGTCAGCAGATTTTGTTAGGGCTTCACGCCTTACATATCCATGGTAAGGTACATCGAGATCTGAAGCCAGAGAATGTATTGTTCAAAAGTAATGGAGTGGCAGCCTTAACAGATTTCGGAATATCGGGAGATCGGAATAAACGGATGACTGAGCGAAATATATTCGGTAAGCCAAATCAAATATTTGGAACTTACGCTTACATGCCTCCCGAACAAGTGAATCGAGCGCGTGGAGAGGCAACAGTATTACCTACGACTGATATCTTCTCATTTGGTGTGTTGGCATTTCAGCTTTTGACGGGTAGTCTTCCTTTTGGAGAACTGACTAATCATAACGAATTGGCGATGTATCAGAAAAGAGGTAAAAATGGAGATTGGGATGTTCGCAAATTATCTCAGATTCCCCATGGAGAACGATGGAATGTCCTTTTTTCTGGATGTCTTCATCCTAATTTCAAGCACCGTTTTCAGTCTGTCAAAGAAGTACTGAAATATTTGCCTCAAGTAAAACCGGTACTGGTGGAAAGGGAATATCAGCCCCCGCAGATTGTGCAGGGTTTTTGCGTGCGGGTGATGCAGGGAGAGGAATATGGGAAAGTTTATCTATTGAGTGATCTGGTGAACAAAGGTACTAGACTGTTTACTATTGGTAGAGAGAGAGACAATGTCTTAACAATTTTAGAAAAACAGAGTGCGTATGTATCTCGCCATCATTGCACGATGGAAACTGACGCATCTGGAAACAAGTGGATTATTCGCGATGGTCAATGGAGAAAAGAAGAACAGGTTTGGCAGAATTCGAGCAACGGTACATATGTAAACTCTATTCAGGTAGACCAACGGGGGTGTAGTCTGAAGATAGGTGATATAATTTCTGTTGGCGATGTGAAAATGAGGTTTGAGAATTATTAATTTGTAAGCGTCCAATTTTGACGTCTTGCCCCCAAGCATAGAAAAGTCGATCTTCGCT